>Ga0209723_1001484_pt1 | contig 36206 bp, 24 predicted proteins | sample BiotimSIPDNA_2_FD_185750 | JGI IMG/M metagenome (GOLD analysis project Ga0209723, IMG submission 185750) | Anaerobic biogas reactor microbial communites from Washington, USA - Biogas_R2 time_0 SIP DNA (SPAdes) (version 2) | ecosystem: Engineered > Bioreactor > Anaerobic > Unclassified | place... | reverse complement strand
GCAAGGTTCATCCTCCAGTCTCTGATATGCACACATTACCTGACGCACATCACCTTCCTGAACCAATGCCTTAAATGCAGGCATATAGGTCTCATAAAACTCCCTTGGACTAACATCGGTAACATTAAGTTCGTGTCTGCTCCATTCAGGTCCGGAGTGCACTGAATAGTGCTTGGCACAGGCAAGAAGCTTACGATACTTAGCATCTTCTGGCCCTTGTAAACCCTTTACAACCTGAAGCCCCATTCGGGTCATCAGATATGGGTCCTCACCATAGGTTTCCTGCCCGCGTCCCCATCTTGGATCCCTGAAAATATTGACATTGGGAGTCCAAACCGAAAGGCTAAGAAATCTCCTGTTTTGCTCTCCCCTGCGCATAGCCTGGTGATACTTGGCTCTACCTTCATCTGAAACTGCATCGAATATCCTATAGACCAGCTCGTCATTAAAGGAAGCTGCCATACCAATAGGTTGTGGAAACACAGTAACGCTGTCATTATTGGCGTATCCGTGCAAGGCCTCACTCCACCAGTTAAACTTCTTGATTCCAAGTCTGGGTATTGCATCAGACTGATCACATAGCAAAGCAGCTTTCTCTTCAACTGTAAGTCTGGAGATCAAATCTTTTGCCCTGTCTTCAGAACTTAGGGAAGGGTCCTGAAACGGATATTGCTGGCCACTGACCCATATAGGTAATGCCAACAGGATAAACAAAACAGTCTTTAGTCTCATCCTTTTTAACTTCTATTATTTTTTAGACTTATAAAAACACTAATGGATTAATCACGACTTTTGAAAATAAGCTGTACATAATGATACAGGTCATCCTTCCATACCTCGAAATCGTGCTTTCCACCTGGAATTACTCTATAAATATGAGGTACGTTATTTTTCTCAAGATACTCGTGTGTGCGGCTGCTAAAACTGATAAGATTATCAGCATCTCCACAGGATATATAAAGCAGGTTAAGCATATCAGTAGCTTTAGCCGGATCTGGCACTAGTTGCTCAGGAACCTTGGTATTGGGAGCAGAAGAAAATCCGCCTACCCAAGAGAAGACCTCAAGATTACCCAGTCCAAAGTTGAGTGACTGTCCGCCTCCCATTGAAAGACCGGCTATAGCACGACTCTCACGATCTTTTATAACTGAATATTCTTTTTCTACAAAGGGAATCAAATCATTAATCAGGTCTTTTTCAAAGTTTGCAAAGGCCTGCGTCATTTCAGGACCATAGATATTACCTTCTGCACGGTCATTCTTCTTTGCACGTCCATTTGGCAATACAACAATCATGGGCTCCATCTTGCCCTGAGCTATCAGATTGTCGAAAATAATATGAGGTACTCCATTGTTGTACCATTCGCTCTCATCACCTCCGATTCCATGAAGCAGATACAATACCGGGTAGCTGACTTCTTTTGAATATCCCGGAGGAGTATATATTCTAACTTGTCTTACAGTATCAACAGTAGTTGAAAAGTAGCTTACAAGTTCAACTTTTCCTGCAGGTATGTCCGGATTGAATATATCAAATCCCTCAGGAGCCTTATCAAGGACTTGTCCTGACCATGCAAATTGAGCCATAAACATCAGCATTACAGGTAATACGATTATTCTTTTCATAAAAAAGGTATTTTTTAATAATTGTACCGCTAATTTAAGGATAATTCAATCTATAGCAGAAATTCTGATGGCGGTTTTCCATAATGTTTTCGAAATACGGTGCTGAAATAAGCCACACTTGAGAATCCGCACATCTCACTTACCTCGGTAATCGTATATCGTTTTGTAATAAGCAAATCCATCGCTTTCTTCATCCTCGCAGATTTGATAAGATCAGTTGGGGAAAGCCCTGTAAGGCTCTTCACCTTCTTGTATAGCAGGGAACCGCTAACATTCATCTGACTGGCAAAATCGTCCTTACCAAACTCAGGGTTGGACATATTGTCTCTTACAACCTGCATGGCCCTCCTGACAAATTGTTCATTCAGGTCATTTTCCAGCAACGGACCTTCAGTGGCTTCATCGGAAACAGGATCCAATAGCCTCTCCCTCATCAGGTTCCTGTTGGAAATAATAGTACTAATCTGCCTTATCAGCAAAGTCATATCAAATGGCTTTGTCACATATGCATCGGCCCCGAGGCCGATGCCATGCATCTGGTCGGATTTCTCTGACAAGGCAGTAAGCAATATTACAGGGATGTGAGAAGTCTCATATCCTGATTTTATCAGACGGCACAATTCAAACCCGTCCATTTCAGGCATAAGCACATCAGAGATCACCAGGTCGGGCAATTCCTGTTTTATATAATCCCATGCCTCCTTACCGTTAGCCATGGTCCTTACAGTGAATTCGGAACTTAGTGCTGCATACATGAAGTTCCTCAGCTTGTCATTATCCTCTACAACCAGGATGCTGGAATGCTTTTCTATGCTGCTGTCCTCTGCCGAAAAGTTGCCAAGGATTTTTTCAACAGGAGAGTCTGAAGCTGCTACAGGATCCATGGATTCTGTCTCCGGGGCCATATCAAACAAATAAGGCATCTCGACTACAAATACAGACCCTTTGTTTTCACGACTCTCAAACCAGACCTTCCCCATGTGCCTTTCAACAATGTTCCTTACCATCAGCAAACCTATGCCAGAACCAAGTATTTCGGAGTTGACAGCATTGCCACTGCGATAAAATTCCTTGAACAGATGCTTCTGTCCCTTTTCACTTATTCCAATTCCGTAGTCCCTGACACGGAACACCCATTGCCTCTTTTCGGCTGTAAATCTGATCTCGACCTTCCCGCCTTTCTTCGAGTACTTAATAGCATTGGAAATCAGGTTGTCGAAAACCTGAGATACAAGATCTACATCAGCCACAGCCTCACATGATTCGATGTTGCTCTGGAAATCCAGGCTAATATCATTACTCCTGGCATAGGTCTCAAACATACTGATTCTCTGGAATATGAGGCTAACAACATCAAACTTAGAAAACTTAAGTTGGTGCTTCTTTCTGTCAAACTTCTGGAAGTCAAGAAGACGGGTCGCCAGTTTCAGAAGTCCCATGATCTGGCTACTGGCCAGATCAAGATAGTATTTTCCCCTTTCGGTATAGGAGCCTTCCTTACGCAGCTCTTCCACAGGACCACTAATAAGGGTAAGCGCAGTCCTGATTTCGTGTGCCATATTAGCGAAATAGTTGATTTTCTCCTCTGAGTGAAGTTTCTCCAAAAGACTTATATGATACCTCACGGAAAAGAAAATTATGGCAGAAGCACCAACAAAAATAAAGGTCAGAAACCACCAGGTACTCCAGAAGGGAGGATCTACGGAGAGCAGCAAACTGCGCTCATCAATGATCTGCGACAGAGAGCTGTTAAACAGCCTTATCTTCAGATTATGAGTTCCACTGGGCAGGTTAGTAAAGGTAAGCATCCGGTTGAGCGACGGCTCACTCCAGTGCTCATCCATTCCTTCAATCATCCAGGAGATCTTGGTCTCAGGTCCTATGGTACCCTTAGCCACTATCTCTATAGTAACAGTCTGATTATAATCAACATTCAGTTTCTCAAGTTTATCAACCGGAACCACCAGATCATAGACTTCACTGTCTCTGATGGTCCTTCCTGCCACGAAGATATTTTGCAGAAAGATTTCCCCCTGTTCATCTGAAGGTTTGAGTTCATCTGGATTGAATAGAATAGCCCCAAGGTTGGTACCGAAGATCAGTCGCCCATCCTGCAGTACAAATGCTGCACGAGGGTTGAAAGAAGCGTTCGACAGCCTCAATATTGAAGAGTAGGTAGTAACCTGTCCGGAAGCCGGATCAAAACGGCAGAGGCCGTTTTCTGTTCCCAACCAGAAATAATCTCCAAGCCTAAGAATACTGTTTAAAAAATTTGAAGGCAGTCCATTATCAACGGAATAAAGGACCTCCTCACGAGTGTTCAGGTCTATGCTGAGTAGTCCGCCTCCACTTGTACAACACCATACCTTCCTATCTTCCACAAGGATATCATTGATAATGTATCCATTGATCAGCCTCTCCATCTGACGAGTCTGCTTATTGAGCTTCACCAGTCCATAGGTACAGCCAAGTAGCATCTCTTCTGTATTGAGTTCCTTGAGTACATACACCGGTTCCTCATTGTACTCAACAAGATGCCTGTTTGCCCTATCGTAACGAAGTACTCTCTCAACAACACCGGCAATCCAAAGATCTCCGGAACTATCCTCGGTTATATCGAATATAAAATCCCCAAGATCAAGGCTCCCATCTCCAGGAGTGAAGTAGTGCTCAAGTAGCCGTCCTGATTTTCTGTCTAAAGTATAGATCCCTTCAGACCATGTGCCCGCCCATATTTTACCCTGACTGTCACCATATACTGATAGTATTATCAGGGCCTGTTCTTTATCCCTTTTCAGAAAATTATGCCAGACATTGGTATGGGGATCCCAGCGACTGAGCCCGTTGTTGGTGGCAAACCAAACTTTCCCGTCCTCATCCTGAAAAATATCATTGATTACATTGTTGATTAGCGAGTTGGGATTGTTGACCACGTGCCTGATTCTCATAACACCGGCATCCGATTGTCCAAAGAATGAGAGTCCACCGCTATAGGTGCAAACCCAAACCCGGTTATTACTGGCACGGTAAATATCATAGACTCCGTTGCCATCAAGGGAAAGAGGGTTGTCCGCATCTTCCCTGTAAACTTTATAGACTTCAGTGGTTTCCCTGTTTACCTCCCACAGTCCCTGACCATCAAAGCCCAGCAGCAGCGTAGTATCGCTGCTGACCTCCACAGCCAGAACAGGCTGCTTTGGAAGTTGGTTGTTGACTGCTACTCTTATGTCTCCTCTTTTTATATCAAGGTACATCAGAGTACCTGCTATCGTCCCTGTCCACAGTCTATGTTTCTCCCTATCATAGTACATTCTGGATATTGAGGAGTTGTCAGAGAGTCCCTTAAACGGGAAAGTCTTGGTCACATAATTATGTTTGTTGATCAGATGAATACCCTCAGCCGTCGCAAAAAAGAAATGATCCTCATCCTGCCACTCTACATAACCGGCATCCTGCATCTGCCCGCTTACAAGCACGTATCCCCTGTCTTGATCATAACTATAAAGTCCTGAAGACGTTGGGATGTACAACACATTCTCAGAATCAACAAGGGCACTCCTGATATGTAAGTGACGATCACCCAGATAATCCCTTACATCCAGGTAAAAATCAAAACGGTCGAGTATGGTGTTATACTTAAAAAACTGGCCATTGTTGGAAAAAGCAAACAGCCCGCTACTGCCATATACAAGAGATATTGTTATAGCATCAGGGGTCTTGAAAGGAAGTCCATATGACCTGAGATCATGCTCGGTCAACCTGAGTATCCCTGTCTTTGAAGAAACCCAGATAAACCCATCTGCATCTTCAACAACGGAGTTTGCCCCCCGGAATGAAATCCCGTATATGTCATTTATATTATAGAAATTCCTGTCATCAAACCTGGCACCTTCAACAGTGGTATAGCAGGAGGATGATATCAGGAACAGGAAGAGAGCAATCTTCCATTGATTATAAAACAACATACCCTATCTGTTTCGTGTGTGATACCAAAAGCAAGCAAAAAAAGAGGTCTGAAACAAACCTAATAAGGTCAGGATTAGTTAGGTTAAAAGAGTAAATTCAGCGGTAAAGGTCCAGGTTAAAATGTTTGCCAGGACTAAGATCAGAGTAGCAAATATAGCCTTTACGAGGCACAATAGCATTCTAATTTACAATTTTATACTTAAACTATTGTATTTACTTACTGGTTGACAAACCATTCAAGGGGCTTTGTAATGTCAGCAAATTGTACTACATTTCTTTCAAATCCATCTTATATGAGCAACTCCCCTGAAAGAAAATTTGTAATACCATGGTATCTGAAGATTACAACGATACTATTAGGTCTGATTCTACTTGTTGTAATTATGCAACAGGCAAAGTCCATCCTTGTACCAATTCTAATATCTGGCTTACTGGCGATACTATTCAGTCCTGTGGCTTCCTGGCTGGAGGCCAGGAGGGTTGGTAAAACATGGTCTGCGTTGTTAAGTTTGGTAACCATGCTGGCACTTATTGGTGGAGTGATATTCTTCTTTTACAACCAGGCTCTTAGATTCTCGGCTGATCTGGCAGGTATTGAAGAGCGTATTGGTGAACTGGTGGTTGTAATCAACAACTTTCTGGCTGAGTATATTGACGGGGTTGTTCCAATTTCAGTCGACAATATCAAGGAGGTCATAATTAATCAGTTAGCCAAGAATGCAAATATTCTCTCTCAGGGCATAATGGCAACGGCAGAAACCCTTACCCTCCTGTTTATAATACCCATCTATGTATTTCTGTTTATCTTCTACAGACGCTTTATTATCGAATTCTTCCTTAAAGCATTTCCTAACAAGCATGAGACCAAGGTTACAACAGCCATAGCCAATATAAGGACTGTTGTACAGAAATACATAAAGGGTGCCTTTATTGTGATATTAATACTTTCAGTTCTGAATTTCACAGCACTTTCGATTATTGGAATTAAACATGCTCTACTGTTTGCGGTTTTTGCCGGCTTTTTGAATGTCATACCTTATGTGGGCCCCATTATTGGATCAACTCTTCCTATTGCCTATGCACTGCTTACAACCGATTCGCTGTGGTATCCCATTGCTGTGTTTGCCTCCTTCTATGTTATCCAGACAATAGAAGGCAATTTCCTTACACCCAAGATCACTGGTTCACAGGTGTCATTAAATCCCCTGATGACCATTATCGCTTTGTTTGTAGGTAATTTTATATGGGGACTTGCAGGTATGATTCTCTTTGTTCCGGGACTTGCAATACTTAAGGTTATCTTCGACGAAATAGAAGGAATGGAAGCATACAGCTTCCTGCTAAGCACCGTAAAAGGCGGCAGGAGACGCTCTCTTAAGGAACAAACGATGATCGCGAAACTAAAAAATGTACTGAGTATGAAAAAGAATAATCCTTGAACTTTCTTTTCATAAGTTTGTTAAATAGCCGTAAATGAAAGCCAATTGATCAACACAAAATACAATAGTAATGGAAAAATATGACTTGATAGTAATCGGGAGTGGTCCCGGAGGATATGTAACCGCCATCAGAGCTTCCCAACTGGGTCTTAAGACTGCTATCGTTGAGAAAGCCGAACTGGGAGGTGTGTGTTTGAACTGGGGATGTATCCCGACGAAGGCTCTTCTTAAGAGTGCACAGGTCTTCGAATATCTGAACCATGCATCCGATTACGGTATTACAATACAAGGTAAGGCTAATGCTGACTTCTCTGCTATTATCAAAAGAAGCCGTGATGTTGCTGCCGGTATGAGTAAGGGCGTTCAGTTCCTGATGAAGAAAAACAAGATTGACATCATCCAGGGTACTGGAAAGCTTACAAAAGACAAGAAGGTTGAGGTAACAGGGGCTGATGGCAAGAAAACTACTTACGATGCTCCTCATATCGTTTTAGCTACAGGTGCAAGGAGCAGGGAACTGCCAAACCTGCCACAGGATGGTAAGAAAATCATTGGTTACAGACAGGCCCTGACTCTTGACAAACAGCCTGCATCTATGGTGGTTGTAGGTTCAGGTGCTATCGGTAGTGAGTTTGCATATTTCTACAATGCTATAGGTACCAAGGTAACCCTTGTGGAATACCTTGACAACATCGTTCCCCTCGAAGATGAGGAGGTATCAAAGCAACTTGCTACTTCATTCAAGAAGGCAGGTATTGATGTAATGACAGGATCTGAAGTAACCTCAGTTGATACCTCTGGTACTAAGGTTAAGGTAACAATCAAGAGCAAGAAAGGCAAAGAAGAACAGATTGAGGCTGACATCGTACTTTCAGCAGTTGGCATCACACCAAATATTGAAAATATTGGTCTTGAAGAAGCAGGAGTTGTTGTCGAAAAAGGTCGTGTCAAAGTTGATGAATTCTACCGTACTTCGGTTCCCGGTATCTATGCCATCGGTGATATAGTTCCCGGCCAGGCACTTGCACACGTTGCATCTGCTGAAGGTATTATATGTGTAGAAAAGATTGCCGGTCATAATCCAGAACCACTCAACTACAACAATATTCCGGGATGTACCTATACTAGTCCGGAAGTAGCATCAGTTGGTTATACCGAAAAAGCAGCTAAAGAAGCCGGTTATGAACTTAAGATTGGTAAGTTCCCCTACTCTGCTTCAGGTAAGGCAAGTGCTGCCGGACAAAAAGACGGCTTTATAAAACTGATCTTCGATGCCAAATATGGAGAACTGCTCGGTGCTCATATGATTGGTGCGAATGTAACTGAAATGATTGCTGAAATAGTGGTAGCTCGTAAGCTGGAGACTACTGGCCATGAGATATTAAAGGCCGTACACCCTCACCCCACTATGTCGGAAGCAATTATGGAAGCTGCTGCAGCTGCCTATGGCGAAGTTATACACTTGTAACAGGAACTATTGAACCAGTATAACCTGTGATTTGAAATTATACAGACCATGAAGGGGCTATCTCTCGCGAGATAGCCTCTTTTTTATTACCTGTATACCCTCTTTGTTTTAGTTTTCATGGATAGTATTAGTATTTTTCATCTTGCTATTTGTTGCTTTCTTGCAATTATCAGTCATTTTATTAAAATTTAATCCTTTGTTTTGCGTTTATATTTTGACCTTTACCCGTTGAATTCAATATATTGACTAACAAATGAAGCATAATACTACTCCACAGTTTATATTTTTTCTTCTTTTGATTGCCTTATGCCTGGCAGCCTGCTCACCTGTAAGTAAGCTGGATAGAGCCAGAAAGACTTACGACATAGGTGAGTATTACCGTGCGATTCCAACCCTCAACAAGATTTATCGTAGCGAGAAAAACCAGTATTATAAGGGAGAGGCTTCATTCTATATGGCTGAGAGTTACCGCCATATCAACCAGCCACGCAAAGCAGCATCTGCCTATGGACGGGCAGTGAGGTACAATTACAACAAGAATGAGGCAAAATTGCAGCAGGCACGTCAACTTCTGAAACTGGAAGAATATGAAGATGCTCTTAAGCTCTTCGATGAGTATCTGAAGGAGGCACCTGGAAGACAACTGGCATACAATGGACAGACTTCTGCCAAACTGGGACTAAACCCACCGACTCTTACCCGTTATCAGGTGGAGCCGATAAAAAAGCTCAGTTCGAAGAATAGTGATTACGCTCCCTATCTTGACCCTACGGATCCTTCGCAGATTTATTTCTCGTCAATGCGGATGGCTGGAAAGAAGCGTAAAAAACTTAACCGGATCACAGGTCAGGGATCTTCTGCTATTTATACCTCTATTCTCAATTCAAGAGGAGAATGGCAGGACCCGGAACTTTTCCTGAATCAAAATATGGACGGCTCCTTCGAGGACGGAACCTTTAGCATGACTTCAGACGGCAAGACTGTTTATTTTACCCGTACTCGTTATGAAAAATCACAGCCCATGGCTGCTGAGATATGGATGACTCAAAGTATGGGAGGACGCTGGTCTGAACCTGTGGAAGTGGAACTGGGGCCCGACTCTGTTGTATTTGCCCATCCTGCATTAACTCCCGATGGTAATACGATGTATTTTGTCTCAGATATGAAAGGTAGCATTGGTGGCAAGGATATCTGGAAGGTGGATAAACACGGGGACTCATGGGGAACTCCGGTAAATCTGGGAACTGAAATAAATACCGAAGGGGATGAATTATTTCCCTATATCAGGGAGAATGGAGTGCTTTACTTCAGTTCTGACGGTCTACCCGGTTTTGGTGGACTAGATATCTTTATTGCCGAGCCACAGGACGATGGACGCTGGAAAGTTAGTAATATGGGACGCCCCATCAACTCAAGTGCAGATGATCTGGGTATCACCTTCTACAAAAACAGGGAAGCCGGTTTTATATCATCATCACGTGGAAATGCCAAAGGTTATGAAAGTATATATAGTTTCAACCTGCCTCAGATCCAACCATTAGCATCAGGTACAGTCCGTCTTTCTGGAAATGAAGCACTACCTAGAAATGCTGTTGTCAAGATTGTTGGTACGGACGGGACCAACACCAAGATAAATATAGACCCCTCAGGTTCATTCAGCATGCTACTCAAGCCCGACACTGAGTATTCACTTTTGGTCTCTGTACCAGGCTACCTTAACCATAGTGAGCGGATTAGCACATTAGGAATTAAGGAAAGTAAACAATACTCTCTAGATATCACACTCACCAGCGTTGGAGCTCCAATGATACTCAGCGCCCTGCAGTTTGATACCGGTTCTGCAGCTATCAAATCAGAAGCAGAAAAGGAACTGTCACAGATTATAGATATCCTGAATAATAATCCTGATCTAAAAATAGAGATAAGTGCGCATACAGAGGCATCAGGAAACCAGGATACAGACCTTCAACTGTCAAAGCAGAGAGCTGATGCCGTTTATCAATACCTGACTGATAAAGGCATTGACGGAAACAGACTATCTTCCAGAGGTGCCGGCAGCAGCGAGCCCTTTAAAGTGGATGCCAAAACAGCCTCTAAACATGCTTTCCTGCGTGAGAATGATGTACTTACAGAGCAGTTCATACAAAGGCTTAATCGTGCAGATCAGAGAAATGCAGTGAAACTCAACAATCGTGTTGAGTTTACCATTATCAGATAGATTGTTGATGATGCCAAAAGAAAGTGCTATTTTTGCGCACTCAAAATCATACCAAAACGAATATTGTGAGTACCGAATCGCGATATAATCAAAGAGGGGTTTCTGCTTCCAAAGAAGATGTCCACTCGGCCATCAGGAACCTTGACAAGGGCCTTTTCCCAAAGGCCTTCTGCAAGATTGTGCCGGATATCCTTGGAGGCGACGAGGAATGGTGCAATATAATGCATGCTGACGGAGCAGGAACCAAATCATCACTGGCATATATTTACTGGCGTGAAACAGGTGACCTGTCCGTATGGAAGGGAATCGCTCAGGATGCTGTAATAATGAACATTGATGACCTCCTGTGCGTCGGTGCCACCGACAATATTCTGCTTTCATCCACTATCGGTCGTAATAAAAACCTGATACCCGGAGAGGTTATCTCTGCTATTATTAATGGGACAGAGGAAGTTTTGCAGATGTTGCGTGACAATGGTATCCCGATCTGGTCAACTGGAGGTGAAACTGCTGATGTAGGTGACCTTGTCCGTACAGTGATTGTTGACTCAACCGTGGTATGCAGGATGAAAAGAAAGGATGTAATATCCAACCACAATATTCAGGATGGTGATGTAATCGTGGGATTGTCATCATACGGCCGAGCCACATACGAAGATGAATACAACGGCGGTATGGGTTCCAACGGCCTGACTTCGGCCAGACATGATATGTTTGCCCACTACCTTGCTGCAAAATATCCGGAAAGTTTTGATTCAGCTGTACCTGAAGATCTAATCTACTCAGGACCACACAAACTAACCGAAAAGATTGAGGAACTGGGAGTTGATGCTGGTAAACTGGTGCTCTCCCCTACCCGTACCTATGCCCCGGTTATCAAGAAGATTCTGGAAAACTTAAGACCAAATATCCATGGTATGGTTCACTGCTCGGGTGGTGCACAAACCAAGGTGCTTCACTTTGTCGACAAGGTCCATGTTATCAAGGACAACCTATTTGACGTACCTCCATTGTTTGCTATGATACAGAAAGCTTCAGGCACCCCCTGGGCTGAGATGTACAAGGTCTTCAACATGGGACACAGAATGGAAATTTACATCAAGCCTGAATTTGCTCAGGAAGTTATAGACATCTCAAAATCCTTCAATATAGAAGCCAAAGTGATAGGCAGAGTTGAGAAGGCTGAAAGCCCCAGATTGACAATCCGCAGCGGCTTCGGCGAATTCTTTTATTAGCTGCTCTAATCCCTAAATTCAGGGGAAGCTGCCACTGCAGCCTTCCCCCGACACTTTATGCTTTCTTTTTTCACAGAATCAAAAAACAATCATCATGGCAATTAATAGTTCTTTATTAGATAAGCTTGAAGTTATCAGGCTTCGTTTCGAGGAAATTAGTACTCAAATTACCGACCCAGAGGTTATATCGGATAACAAGAGATATGTAAAGCTCAACAAAGAGTACAAGGAATTGGAAGAACTGGTACAGGTATCCAAGGAATACAAGAATCTTCTGGAGAATATTAAGAATACAAAGCAGATCCTCAAAGAAGAAAAAGACGAGGAGATGCGTGATATGGCAAAGGAAGAGCTTGATGAAATGGAAGAAAGACTTCCGGCTCTGGAAGAGGAAATCAAAATTCTGCTTCTGCCCTCCGATCCGGAAGATGCCAAGAATGCTGTTGTTGAAATCAGGGCCGGTACCGGTGGTGATGAAGCCTGTTTGTTTGCCGGCGAGCTCTTCAGAATGTATGTAAAGTATTGTGAGTCCAAAAACTGGAAGGTGGAGGTAACCAACACATCTGAGGGAACTGCAGGTGGTTTCAAGGAAATAGTATTTAATGTTACAGGCAACGGAGTGTATGGTATTCTGAAGTATGAATCGGGTGTTCACCGTGTGCAACGGGTACCACAAACTGAAACACAGGGACGTGTTCATACCTCTGCAGCTACTGTTGCAGTGCTTCCCGAAGCCGAGGAGTTTGATGTTGTTATCCGTAACGAGGATATCCGCAAGGATACCTACTGCTCATCAGGTCCGGGCGGACAGTCAGTCAACACAACCTACTCAGCTATTCGATTGACACACATTCCAACTGGTATCGTTGTTACCTGCCAGGACCAGAAGTCACAGCTTAAGAACCTTGATAAGGCAATGATAGAGCTGCGTACACGTATATACAATCTGGAGTATCAAAAGCGCATGGATGAGATTGCATCCAAGCGTAAGACCATGGTCTCGTCAGGTGACCGTTCAGCCAAGATCAGGACATATAACTTCCCTCAGGGACGTGTAACTGACCACCGTATCAACTTTACAGTCTACAACCTACCTGCAATAATGGATGGTGAAATTGATACCATTATCCACAAGTTGCAGATGGAAGAAAACGCCGAAAGACTTAAAGCTGCCGAGGCTTAATGTAAATTATCTAGTCTGCCTGTACCGCTAATCACTTTGTAAAGCCTTCCCATATTGGGCTGCAACACTTAACTTAGTAATACAAAAATGCCCCTTGGGCTGTATAAACGATATTATTATGAATAAAGCAGAGTTGTTTCAACAAATCAGGACAAAGGAAAGCTTCCTTTGTGTGGGGTTGGATACTGACATCCAGAAGATACCGAGAAACTTACTCGACACCTCAGATGCCATCTTTGCCTTCAACAAGGAAATAATTGATGCTACACATGATCTGGCTGTCGCTTATAAGCCCAATCTGGCTTTCTATGAAAGCATGGGTGTAAATGGTTGGAACAGCCTTGAGAAGACAGTAAACTACATCAGGTACAAATACCCTGAGATCTTTATAATTGCTGATGCCAAGAGAGGTGATATAGGCAATACCTCTGCCCTCTATGCAAGGGCCTTCTTCGATACCATGGACTTTGACGCAGTGACTGTTGCACCATATATGGGAGAGGATTCTGTAAAGCCATTCTTTACCTATGTAGGCAAATGGGTTATCCTGCTGGCTCTGACTTCTAATAAGGGTGCAGACGACTTTCAGTATGTTGAAGAAGGTGGTGAAAAGCTCTTTGAGAAGGTTATCAAAAAATCTCAAGAATGGAGCAACGAAGACAACATGATGTATGTGGTGGGTGCCACCAGAGCTGAAATGCTTAGCGATATACGCAAGATTGCACCAAATCACTTCCTGCTTGTTCCCGGTGTTGGCGCTCAGGGTGGAAGCCTTGCTGAAGTAGCTCGCTATGGTATGAACAGCGAATGTGGTCTACTTGTCAACTCCTCACGCCAGATTATCTATGCATCAACAGGCGACGACTTTGCCAAGAAGGCCCGCGAAGCAGCCTTGGAAGTACAAAAAGAAATGGCTGAACTACTCAAGAAATATTTGAAGTAAAAGGATCAATGAGACCCTCATGCTAACAGACTCTCTATTTAGCATTCAGTGGAGTCGCTAAATGATAGAAGCCATGAGGCAACTCAGGATATACCGGAAGATAAAAAACAGGCTGCCCGCCGGGGCAGCCTGCTAATTTATGGTATACAACTGTTACTACTTCGCTTCCTTAAGAGCAGCCTGAGCAGCAGCAAGGCGTGCTATCGGCACCCTGAAAGGAGAACAGCTTACGTAGTCCATTTTGACCTTGTGGCAGAACTCAATAGCTGAAGGTTCACCACCATGCTCACCGCAAATACCAACCTTTAATTCAGGCTTGGCAGTGCGACCCTTTTCGGTACCCATCTTGATAAGCTGTCCAACGCCTTCCTGATCAAGAACCTGGAACGGGTCATGCTTCAGGATACCCTTTTCAATGTAAACAGGGAGGAAGGAACCTATATCATCACGAGAATAACCGAAGGTCATCTGAGTAAGGTCATTGGTACCGAATGAGAAGAAGTCAGCCTCTGCAGCGATCAGGTCAGCTGTAAGAGCAGCACGTGGGATCTCAATCATAGTACCAACCTTGTAATCTATCTTATCATTTCTTTCAGCAAACACCTTTTCGGCTGTAGAGCGGATTACTTCGGCCTGCATCCTGAATTCCTTGATAGTACCAACCAGAGGAATCATAATTTCAGGATGGGCATCAACACCCTTGGCCTTGAGGTTAAGTGCAGCCTCAATAATGGCACGGGTTTGCATCTCAGTGATTTCTGGATAGGTGATACCCAGACGGCAACCACGGTGACCAAGCATTGGGTTGAATTCTTCGAGTGAGTCAACCTTTGCCTTGATTACTTCGATACCAACACCCATCTCCTGAGCCAGCTCACGCTGAGTAGCAAGTTGGTGAGGAACGAATTCATGTAACGGTGGGTCAAGCAGACGGATGGTAACACCATAGCCGGCCATAGCCTCAAGAATACCTTCAAAGTCGCTTCTTTGGTAAGGCAACAACTTGGCAAGTGCCCTCTTGCGTCCTTCAGTTGTAGAAGCAAGAATCATCTCACGCATAGCCTTGATACGCTCACCTTCGAAGAACATGTGCTCTGTACGGCACAGACCGATACCTTCTGCACCGAAGTCACGGGCTGCCTTGGCATCCTTAGGAGAATCAGCGTTGGTTCTGACTTTCAGTTTGGCATATTTGTTAGAAGCCTCAAGTATTGTGTTGAAGTCACCGCTAAGGTCAGGCATCTTGGTCTGAACCTTACCTTCGTATACTTCACCAGTACTACCGTTAAGAGAAATCCAGTCTCCTTCGTTAAACACTTTACCATTGATGGTCAGCGTTCTGGCCTTGTAATCAATTTGCAGAGCACCGGCACCTGAAACGCAGCACTTACCCATACCACGGGCAACAACAGCAGCGTGAGAAGTCATACCTCCACGGGCTGTAAGGATACCCTTGGCTATATTCATACCTTCAAGATCTTCAGGAGAAGTTTCAATTCTCACGAGGATGGTTTCATCAAATTTGGCAGCCTCATCAGCAAAGAAGATTATACGGCCAGTAGCGGCACCCGGAGAGGCAGGCAATCCCTTGGCAAGTACGTTGGCAGCCCGGATTGCAACTGTGTCAAATACAGGGTGTAGCAGTTCATCAAGTTTTTCAGGCTCGATACGCAGCAAGGCCGTTTTTTCATCTATTTTACCTTCACGCAGCAGGTCCATGGCAATCTTAACCATAGCAGCCCCTGTACGCTTTCCGTTACGGGTCTGCAGCAACCAGAGCTTGCCTTCCTGGATAGTAAACTCCATATCCTGCATATCACGATAGTGGTCCTCAAGCTTTTGTTGTGTTGCATAAAGCTGCTTGTACAGTTCAGGCATAGTCTCTTCGAGAGAGGGGTATTTTTCCCTGCGCTCTTCTTCGGAAACGCCTTGCAGCTTGGCCCACTTGCGGCTTCCTTCGATAGTGATTTCCTGCGGTGTACGGATACCGGCAACTACGTCCTCACCCTGGGCATTGATAAGATACTCACCATTGAATACGTTCTCACCTGTTGCAGCATCACGGCTGAAGGCAACACCGGTAGCCGATGAATTACCCATATTACCGAATACCATAGCCTGAACGTTAACTGCAGTACCCCACTCATCGGGTATATTGTTGAGACGACGATAGTATATAGCCCTGTGGTTGTTCCAGCTGTTGAATACTGCCATTACAGCACCCCAAAGCTGCTCCCAGGCTGAAACAGGGAAATCATTGTTGGTCTTTTCCTTTACAGCTACCTTAAACCTGCTTACCAACTCCTTTAAATCTGCAACGGAAAACTCGGTATCCAACTTAATTCCTTTCTCGTGCTTCAGCTCTTCTATGATTTTTTCAAAAGGATCAATTTCTTCTTTTGAGTCAGGTTTCATACCCAACACAACGTCACCATACATCTGTACAAAACGGCGGTAGGAGTCCCAGGCAAACCACTCATTACCTGACTTCCTGGCTATTCCTTCCACAGCTTTGTCATTCAATCCAAGATTGAGGATGGTGTCCATCATACCCGGCATTGAAGCCCTTGCTCCTGAACGAACAGATACTAGTAGTGGATTTTCCTGGTCACCAAACTTAGTACCTGTCAGTTTCTCAATATTATTGATAGCCTGCTCAACTTCAGGCTTAAGTAATTCAACAACTTTATCACGACCCAGCTGATTGTATTCAGTGCAAACCTCAGTAGTAATAGTAAAACCGGGGGGCACAGGTACACCGATAAGATTCATTTCAGCCAGGTTGGCTCCTTTTCCTCCAAGCAGATCCTTCATGTCTGCCTTACCTTCGGCTTGCCCGTTACCGAAGGTATATACGCGTTTCTTACTCATATTAACTAAATATTTTATGGAGTTAGTAAAATCAATATTACAAATAAACAGCTTTTTTTTTACTTTTTAACGTACTGCAGTGGTAAATAATACTTTGATAAATATCATGCAATGCTGCGCCAGAGCCATACTAGCAATAAAAAATCCCGGGCACGAGCCCGGGATAATAATTGACAGTCAACTCCATAGCGAAATTCACAATCACTTTCTTGCTTACATCAAAGACCACTATATGCCTGAAATTGACACTCATAACAACCCGACAGGAGCCTTTCAACTTCACAGCAATTAGTTTACAGGATACTTACCACTAGATTTCATAAGGAACTCAACATACTGCGCCCTTTTGTAAGAGTATGGATCCTTAAGGCTGCGCTTGGATAACTTACCCTTAAAGTCTGCAGTACTCTTGTATCCCTTCTTTGCCATCCAGTTACTGATCTCCTTCAGTATAACAGGTATTTCCTTGCTTCCTTTTTTGTACAGGGTAGTAACCATCTGAACAGCATCTGCACCTGCAAGCATAGCAGCAATTACATCACCGGAATTCAATATGCCTGTGTTGGCACAAAGTGAAGCTTTTACATTGCCTTCAAGCAATCCCATATACCGTAGTGACAGACGGCTGTCTCCCTCCTTACTCAGGTTGTATGGCATCTCGAGCTTTTCTTCCTCTATATTTATGTCGGGCTGGAAGAGACGGTTGAATAGTACAAATCCCTTTGCACCGGTAGCATCAAGCTTTTTGATAAAGGAAAGCGGGTTTGTATAATAAGGACTTAGTTTGACAGATACAGGTATTTTAACCTTGGCCACTACCCTCTTCAGAGCCTCTATCTGCTCGTTTTCTACACTCTCAGGAAGTATGTCGGACTCGGAAATGGTCGAGTAAAAATTTAACTCAAGCGCATCCACTCCTGTTGAAGCAAGGTGCAATGCATATTCCTCCCAGCTTTCCTTATACAAACAGTTAAGACTGGCTATAACAGGTATTGACACGGCCTCCTTTAATTCCTTAAGTGCAAGCAGATGCGCCTTTGGACCGGAGTGTTGTATACTTGGAAAGAGGCTAATCATCTCAGCATTCCTCTCTGCATATTCAGCGAGCTCATCCTCTAGTTCCGCAGCTTCCATATGCAATTGTTCCTCAAAAAGAGATCTGTACACTATAGCAGCCACTCCCGCTTCCTCAAGTTCAAGTGCTCTGTGAACATCAGCAGTTAGTGGACAGGCACCCGCAATCAACGGGTTTCTGAGTTTTAGTCCCAGATAATTGACAGAAAGATCCATAGGCTTGGTATTATTTGGTTTACTGATTCAATTTACAACATTATCCATAAATATACAGAAAATAATACCTGATACAATGAAAGTTAAAATAAAAAAAGGACAAATCTACCCGAATTACACAAAAAAAGAGGCCGCCCACGGGGGCGGCCTCCTGCATTATAGCCTAGACCAGCATATTAGCTACATCACTTTCACTGCGATCAGCTTTGCGGTCTTTTGCATTATCACATCAACAAGCCTATTCAACTACCTTGTAGTCAAGTTCAGCAAGTCTCTTGTAGTTGCTGTAACGCCACTTAGCATTACGTTCAGCTTCAACAAACAGTTCTTTAGCCTGTTCGGGGAAGGCCTTCATAAGTGAAGTGTAACGCACTTCTCCCTTGAGGAAGTCCTGGAACTTACTCCAGTCTGGTTCCTTAGAATCCAGTGTGAAAGGATTCTTACCCTCAAGTTCGAGCATTGGGTTGTAGCGGTACAGTGACCAGTATCCGCATTCAACTGCACGCTTAACCTCATCCTGAGCCATACCCATTCCACTACGAAGACCGTGGTTGATACATGGGGCATAAGCAATAATCAGTGAAGGGCCTGGATATGCTTCTGCTTCTTTAAGAGCCCTGAAGTATTGAACCTGACTGGCTCCCATACCTACTTGTGCAACATACACATAACCGTAGGTAGTAGCCATCAGACCAAGGTCTTTCTTCCTGATCTTCTTACCTGATGCAGCAAATTTAGCAACAGCACCTACTGGAGTTGACTTGGATGCCTGTCCACCGGTATTTGAATATACTTCTGTGTCAAGTACCAATACATTGACATTCTTACCGCTTGCCAATACATGGTCAAGACCACCAAAACCTATATCATAAGCCCAACCGTCACCACCAAAGATCCATACAGACTTCTTAACCAGATAGTCTTTCAGGTCAAGGATTTGAGCAGCTACTGCATGCTTTTCATTCTTAAGGGCAGCAACAACAGCTTCTGACAGTTCACGTGACTTATCACCATCTTCCTTGCCATCGATCCATGCTTCAAATGCTTCTCTTGTAGCAGCAGAAACCTCAGCAAGGCTCTCCCTCATCAGTCTTTCAATTCTATCACGAAGTTGCTCAGCTGCAGTAGCCATACCAAGGCCATATTCGGCGTTGTCTTCAAATAGAGAGTTTGCCCAAGCAGGACCGCAACCTTTCTTGTTGACCGTATATGGTGTTGATGGAGCAGAACCACCATAGATTGATGAACAACCAGTTGCGTTAGCAACCATCATCCTGTCACCAAAGAGCTGGGTAATCAGTTTGATATAAGGTGTTTCACCGCAACCGGCACAAGCTCCAGAGAATTCAAACAGTGGTTGTGCAAACTGCGAATTCTTCACGTTCATCTTCTTGTCCTGCAGGTGTTCCTTGATACTGACATTCTTAGAAAGATAATCCCAGTGTTCGGCCTCCTTCATCTGAGTCTCAAGTGGTTTCATAACGAGAGACTTAATTTTGGAACTGCAAACCTCAACGCAGTTACCGCAACCAGTACAGTCAAGAACACTGACCTGTATACGGTATTGAATACCGTCATAACCCTTCCCGTTAGGCTTTATTGTGGCAGCGTCAGCAGGCATGCCCAGCATTTCCTTCTCGTCGATCAGGAAAGGACGGATAGCAGCGTGAGGACAAACATAAGCACACTGGTTACACTGGATACAGTTTTCAGACTGCCATTCAGGTACGTTAACAGCGATACCACGCTTTTCATAAGCTGCTGTTCCTGGAGGGAAAGTACCATCTTCACGTCCAAGGAATGCACTTACAGGTAGATCATCACCCTTTTGTGCATTGATAGGGAATACAATATTCTTTATAAAGTCGGGTACATCCTTACCAACGGTTTCAACCTCATCCTTAAGGTTTGCCCATTCAGCAGGTATCTCAACTTTTGTCAGTTCACCACCACGTTCAACAGCCAGGTGGTTCATCCTTACAACGTCTTCACCCTTTCTGCCGAATGATTTGATAACAAACTTCTTCATCTCGTCAACAGCCTGATCATAAGGTATTACACCAGAGATCTTGAAGAAGGCTGATTGCATGATAGTATTTGTACGGTTGCCCAAACCAATTTCCTCGGCAATCTTGGTAGCATTGATGATATAAAACTGGATATCGTTGGCTGCCATATAGCGCTTTACGCTGTTGGGAAGACGATTCTTGGTTTCCTCAGCATCCCACAAGCTGTTGAGCAGGAAGGTTCCACCTCTCTTCAGTCCCTTAAGCATATCATAACGACCCAGGTAAGCAGGTACGTGACAAGCTACAAAGTCAGGTGTATTTACAAGATATGGTGAGCGAATAGGAGTATCACCAAAGCGAAGGTGAGATACAGTAATACCACCCGACTTCTTGGAGTCGTATGAGAAATATGCCTGAGCATATTTATCTGTGTTATCACCGATAATCTTGATAGAGTTCTTGTTAGCACCTACTGTACCGTCCGAACCCAAACCATAGAATTTAGCAGCAAAGGTTCCCTTAGTGCTAAGGTCGATTTCAGGCAACAATGGCAGTGATCTGAAGGTAACATCGTCGACGATACCAACAGTAAACTGATTCTTGGGCTCATTCAACTTCATATTTTCGAACACAGCAAGCATATGTGCCGGTGTGGTATCCTTTGAAGAAAGACCATAACGACCTCCTACGATAACAGGAGCATCCTTCTTGCCATAGAACATTTCGCAAACATCCAGATACAATGGATCACCGTTTGCTCCTGGTTCCTTGGTACGGTCAAGAACAGTAATACGCTTAACTGTCTTGGGCAGTTCATCGAAGAAGTACTTAGCTGAGAATGGACGATACAGGTGTACCGAAATCAAACCGGTCTTCTCACCCTTGCTATTTAGATAGTCAACAGTTTCCTTGATTGTTTCGGTGATAGAGCCCATTGCAACAATTATGTTTTCTGCATCGGGAGCACCATAGTAAACAAATGGACGATATGTGCGACCGGTAATCTCAGATATCTTAACCATATAGTCTGCTACTATTTCCGGCAATACATTATAGAATGGATTGGCGGCTTCACGGGACTGGAAGTAGATATCCGGGTTTTGAGCAGTACCACGGGTTACAGGACGTTCAGGATTCAACGAATTATTACGGAAACGCTGCAAAGCATCTTTGTCAATAAGCGCTGCCAGAGATTCCTGTTCCATTGCTTCAATCTTTTGGATCTCGTGAGATGTACGGAATCCGTCAAAGAAATGAAGGAAAGGCACCCTTGACCTGATAGCTGCAAGGTGAGCAACACCAGCCAGGTCCATAACTTCCTGTACGCTACCTGTTGCAAGCATTGCAAAACCTGTCTGACGGGTGGCCATAACGTCACTATGGTCGCCAAAGATAGACAGAGCCTGAACTGCTAAGCTACGGGCAGAAACGTGAAATACTCCCGGAAGCAATTCACCAGCAATCTTGTACATATTGGGGATCATCAATAGCAGACCCTGTGAAGCCGTAAAGGTTGTGGTCAGGGCTCCGGCTTGTAATGAACCGTGAACTGCACCTGCCGCACCAGCTTCAGACTGCATCTCCTCCACCTTAACAGTCTCTCCAAATATATTCTTCCTGCCAGCGGCTGCCCACTCATCTACGTACTCAGCCATTGTGGAGGAAGGTGTGATGGGATATATTGCTGCTACTTCGCTAAACATATAAGCGATGTGGGCAGCAGCATAGTTACCGTCACACGTAATGAACTTCTTAGCTTTTCCCATGTGTCTATTCTCTTTATAGTTAAAACTCATTTACTTTTAGTCCAGAAAACCAAAAAGCCACAGGGGTATTTCTCTGTCTGAACCAATCTCTTCCATTTCACAGGCCCACCATAGGTCCTGATTCCTGGCTCCTTTGGCTCTGGAGCTGTCCCTGCGTCCTATATTGAACTGATACTTTTCGTCAACAACAAAATCGTTACGCCTGCTATATCCCACACTATGATGTTGTGAGACCTGATTGCAGAAAAATGTCCTGTTGAGTATATCATTATGCACATCACCGGCAACCAGATACACAAGGTTAGGATTCTGCATATAAATCTCAGCCGGCTTTTTCAATGGTGCAGGTTCACCATCAAACAACTGATTAATCAAACAGGCCTGTTGCAAATACTTCAGATAGTTGATTATCGTTGCACGGCTTGTCTCAACCTCACTACTAAGCTTACTTATATTGGGCTGGAAGGGAGCCGAACTTGCAATCAGATAAAGCAGCTTTCTCAACTTGGGAAGGTATTTATGCTCTATCTGTTGTAAGAAACTTATATCTATCTCAAGCATCAGGTTTATATTCCTCAGAAGGTTTTCCAGATAGTTGCTCTGCTCCTGAAAGAAGGGATAATACCCGTGGTGCAAATAATCAGTAAAATAAGCCAGTGGCTTTACCTTGTCAACTATTCTGCCGGCAATGGCCACATGGTCACTGAGCAGTTCCTCGAGAGTCACTCTTTCAAAGCTGTTGCCCGACTTAAAGTTAAGATACTCCCTGAAAGAAAATCCTTCCAGGGTATAAATGCGGGCTCTGCTAGTAAGTTCGCCTGATTCCCTGCCTGCAAGCATAAGAGGAGATCCGCTGAAAATTATCTTCAGGCTGGGCAAATTGTCATAACACCAGACCAACTCCTCCTCCCACCCGGGATACTTAAAGATCTGATCCAGAACCAGCGTTGTGCCTCCGGTCTTCTGGAATTCGTCTGCAAATGAACTTAGTGTCCTTACCGAAAAGTAAAGATTATTGAGATTTACGTACAAACAGGTCTTCTCAGTACCAAAGTTTGTAGAAATGTAATCCAGCAGAAACATTGTCTTGCCAACCCCTCTGGTACCTACAATACCTATCAACCTGTCATCCCAATTGACAATATCCATTAAACCACGTCGTACAGGCACATGCAGGTGCTCTAACAGATATTTATGCGTCTTAAAAAAAGCCTGCATCATACTTGTAAAATTCTCTATTCTTACAAAGTTAATATTTGTTTATCCAATTTTGTCATCTTCAGATAGCAAGAAGACCCTTATTGTGCTATTTATATTTAGTAAAAATAAGCAGTTAAGCTCTTCCCGGCTACTGATGCATTGTTTGGAAATATGAGCTAGTCGAAAACTCATTCACCATTTAGGACAATTTAGACCGCTTGTAAATAAGATGAATAAGTCCGTCATTAAGAGGAAGTCCTGATACATAAACAAGAGAGGGGCAGCCTCCCGGCTGCCCCTCTTATATCCGATGGTCTGCGCTTTTCAGCAAACCATAGAGTCAACTTACTATTTATTACTGAGAATTCATTGAGATAAGGAACTCTTCGTTAGAACTGGTCTTTACAAGTCTATCCCTGAGGAATTCCATAGCTTCAACTGAATTCATATCTGACAGGTAGTTACGCAAAATCCAGATGCGGTTGAGTACTTCCTTGTCAAGCAGCAGGTCTTCGCGACGTGTACTTGAAGCCATAATATCAACAGCAGGATAGATACGCTTGTTGGACAGCTTCCTGTCAAGCTGCAGCTCCATATTTCCTGTACCCTTGAACTCTTCGAAGATCACATCATCCATCTTGGAACCAGTCTCTGTAAGAGCGGTGGCCAGGATGGTAAGTGAACCGCCATTTTCGATATTACGGGCAGCTCCGAAGAAACGCTTGGGTTTGTGCAGGGCGTTGGCATCTACACCACCGGAAAGCACCTTTCCTGACGCAGGAGATACAGTATTGTAGGCTCTTGCAAGACGAGTAATTGAGTCGAGCAGGATCACTACATCATGCCCACATTCAACCATACGCTTGGCCTTCTCGAGTACGATATTGGCAACCCTTACATGGCGCTCTGCCGGTTCGTCGAATGTTGAAGAGATAACCTCAGCATTTACACTTCTGGCCATATCAGTAACTTCTTCAGGGCGCTCGTCGATAAGTAGAATCATCATGTAAACCTCGGGATGGTTGGATGCTATTGCATTTGCAATATCCTTGAGGAGAACTGTCTTACCTGTCTTGGGCTGTGCCACGATCAAACCGCGCTGGCCCTTACCAATCGGAGCAAACATATCAACGACCCTTGTAGAGAGGTTTGCCCTTGGACCAGAAGTAATATTGAATTTCTGATCTGGGAATACAGGTGTAAGGTGATCAAATGGAATACGGTCGCGTACAAATTCAGGAGAACGTCCATTTATAGACTCAACCTTGATAAGTGGGAAATACTTCTCTCCTTCCTTGGGAGGTCTGATAGTACCCAACACTGTATCACCGGTCTTTAATCCGAAGAGTTTAATTTGTGACTGGGAAACGTAGATATCGTCGGGAGAATTGAGATAGTTATAATCAGATGAACGTAAGAACCCATAGCCATCTGGCATAATTTCAAGAACACCTGATGCAGATATAATACCTTCAAATTCGAAAGCCTTGTCATCTCTACGGTTGCCCCTGTTGCGATCAGCCTTTTCCTGGTTTTGCTTGTACTGTCCACCACCATTAGTAGGCTGTTGACTGCCTGGCTGGTTGCTTTGTTGAGTAGTCTGTTGGTTACTTGCCTGCGGATTGTTTTGCGGATTGCTCTGCCTGTCCCCATGCCTTTCACCCTTCTGCCATCTGCGATTGTCATCATTTCTATGAGCAGGTCTGTTTTGCTTTTCCTGTTCAGCAGGAACTTCAGTTTTAGCCACCTCTGCCTGATCAGTTGCTGAAGTCTGGTTAACTACAGGTGCCTGACGATGATGGGGTTGTCTTTGTTGTTGTACAGGAGCTTCAGGCGCATTCTTTGTTTCAGTAGTCTCAGGCACAACTGCGGGCTTCTCAGCGGCCTTGGGTTCAGAACTTACCTGTCTGTTGTCAGGTTTGTTGTTATTGTCGGGTCTGCTACTTTCAGGCCTGTTATCCCTGTCAGTTCTTGGTGGCCTCCCCCTGCGACCATGGCTTTCCCTGTTATTATCAGGTGATTTTGGTTCCTTCACAGTTCTTTCTGAGGCTTGAATCGCCTGAATATCAAGAATCTGATATATCAGTTCCTGTTTTTTAAAAGATTCAACTCTTTTAATACCTAAATCCTTTGCTATGGTACGTAATTCGACCAGCAATTTCTTGTTTAGTTCAAGAATGTCATACATATGAATAAAATGCTATTTGAAAAAATCCTTTGATAAATACTTAGATTACAGTCGGTCACGACTATTTGCACTTAGAATGCCACATCGAGACCCAGGACTGGATCCTTGGAAGACACTATTTTAAATACATAAATTGAGTTATGGACAAGAGTTTCGCTTAAAACGAAATAGATCGGAAAATATGATGATTGGTTTAATCCCTGTTTGTTCAGACAGTTATAGGATTGCCCTGAGATTGAAACACAACTTTGAACTATGCAAACATAAACATAATAACCAAACCTGCAAAATTTTATCGTTGTTTTTAAAGTCTTTGTACCAAAATAGCATATCAACCGTTTTATACAATAATTAAATTAACAAATCTAAGAACAGTACTTATGTTTTTTTGTTAATATTACGTGACCTTAATTCTAAATCTTATTTGACATAGCATGAGACAACTCAAGATAACCAAGCAGGTAACCAACAGGGAAGCTCCCTCATTGGACAAGTACTTGCACGAGATTGGAAAGGTACCACTGATTACTGCAGAAGAGGAAGTACAACTTGCAAGAAAAATAAGGAATGGTGATGAACAGGCTCTGGAACGTCTGATCAACGCCAACCTTAGATTTGTGGTTTCGGTTGCAAAGCAATATCAGAATCAAGGACTTAGCCTACCCGACCTGATAAACGAAGGAAACCTTGGCCTAATCAAGGCAGCCCAAAGGTTTGACGAGACCCGTGGATTCAAGTTTATCTCCTATGCTGTTTGGTGGATTCGTCAGTCCATCCTTCAGGCACTTGCTGAACAGGCCAGGATAGTAAGACTTCCTCTGAACAAGATTGGTAGTATTAATAAAATAAATAATACATTTGCGCGACTGGAACAGGAGTTCCAGCGCGAGCCTACATTTAACGAAATTGCAGAAGCACTCGACATAGCTCCCAAGGATGTCAAGGAAGCTCTAAAGATATCATCAAGACACGTTTCCATGGATGCTCCGCTTAAGGCTGACGAGGAAAATACACTTTATGATGTGCTGCTGCACTCCGAATCAGAGAGTCCCGATTCACATCTGCTGGACGACTCACTGCGTCGGGAAATAGAACGCTCGCTGTCCACACTCTCTCCAAGGGAGGCTGATATCGTGAGGCTGTATTATGGGCTAAACGGAGAACCGCCATATTCACTTGAAGAGATTGGAAAACTCTTTAACCTGACACGCGAAAGAGTAAGACAGATTAAGGAAAAGGCAATAAAACGCCTGAAACACACTTATAGAAGTAAAATACTGAAATCGTACCTGGGCGAGTAAATTTATAGCATAATGCAGCACAAGATTGCACCGTCACTACTGGCGGCGAATTTTACAAACCTTGCTAAAGACATTGATCTGATCAATAATAGTGAAGCCGACTGGCTTCACATAGATGTTATGGACGGGGTCTTTGTCCCTAATATTTCATTTGGTCCACCTGTTATAAAGGCTGTACATTCAATAGTTGAGCGACCTCTGGATGTACACCTCATGATAGTACAACCTGAGCGGTATATTGAGATGTTTGCCGAACTGGGAGCCTATCTGCTCAATGTGCATTACGAGGCGTCCACACACCTTCACAGAACGGTGCAACAAATCAGGCAGCACGGAATGAAGGCCGGGGTTACTCTTAATCCCCACACTCCTGTTTCTGTATTGGAAGAGATAATTAATGATGTGGACCTTGTACTGCTAATGTCTGTCAACCCAGGTTTCGGAGGCCAGAAATTTATCGAACACACCTACGATAAGATTAAAAGGCTTAAGGAACTTATTTTACGTAAAGGCAGCAATGCCTTAATAGAGGTTGACGGCGGTGTTGACAATCACAATGCGGCTGCGCTTGTACAGGCCGGAGCAGACGTACTGGTAGCAGGAACCTATGTATTTGGTTCGCCCGACCCGGTCGAAGCTATCAGAAAAATCAAACACCTTTGATTTCGCAATAATTGGTAGTATATTTGCGGAGACTTTACTACAACACCTGGGGCTGACATGGATTTGACAGCAGGGGTTAGTGGTATGTAAGCATGCCGAGCGCTGTGATACCGGCTCGATAATCCCGGACCACAAAAATTATCTGGCGAAGAAAATTACGCTCTCGCTGCTTAATCGAAGTATAGTAGATTGGCTTCATCCTTGCTCAAGGAGCTTGGACGAGACATCTTCCGGGTGCCCCTTCCCAAGGCGACCCGATTTGGAGGTGCAGTAAATTGGGAATAGCCTGATGGCAGCCTCGGCTTGACGGCGAAACCTTTAGAGGCTAAGGGGATGTTCGGGTGTCTGTTCCCACACATCTCTCGAAAACTAATAACAGAATAAGCATGTAGAAAGCATATGGCTTCCTTGTTTGGACGAGGGTTCAATCCCCTCCAGCTCCACAAAATGGAATTCAGGTATTTCAAAAAACACAAAATCCCTTTTGCTAAAGGGATTTTGTGTTTTTATACAGTTCGTCAGGCTTTAATAAGACCGTATCTGATTGTAGAGAGAATACTTCCAGTTTGGGTCTAATTAGGTTCACGCTCATCAAGCAGGAACTCATCCACAATATAAAGAACCTGATATAATTCACTTATTTTTACAGGTTTAAGCATCCTGTGCACTCCGAGTGACTTGCACTCCAGTTGGAGATTAACATCATCAAATGAAGAGAACAATACCAGGATTGGAATCTGGCTTTTGGGTCCTTCAGTTGAGCGTATCCGCCTCACCAGTTCCAGGCCGTTGATAACCGGTATATTGAAGTCTATTACCATAAAGTCCACTGAAAAATCAGAATCAAGGTACATAACAGCTTCTACCCCATCAGATGCTTCCTGGACATCCACACCTTTGAAACGAAGCATCTCAGAAATAACCGACCTGCTAAGTAGATTATTTCCCACAAGCAATGTATTTCTGATTGCCTTCAATGCTGGTCCCCTTAGCTCAGCTTCTGCGTTGTAAACAGGCAACCGGAGGTCAAATGAGAAGGTGCTGCCCATGCCGGGAGTGCTGCTAAGCTTTATCTCAGTTCCCATCTTATGCAGTAAAAGTCCCGATATTACAAGACCGAGTCCGGTTCCCCCAACTTTTCCCACATATGCGGTATTAACCTGACTGAAGTTCTTAAACAGCTTCTTACGGTCATTCTCAGATATTCCTATACCAGTGTCTCTCACTGACACATGATATATACATTCTGATCTATTCAGATCCAGAGATTTTTCTCTTAGACTTACCTCAACTTCACCATTATCGGTAAACTTGATTGCATTACTGATCAAGTTCATCAGGACCTGTCTAAATCTAAGCTCATCAATGACAACATCTGAGTGAATACCAGGTTGTATATTTAGGATAAACTCAACACCTTTCCTGTGTGCGTTGTATTTGAGCATGTCGGCAACACCCTCGGTTATACTGACTATGTTGCCCCTGGCCGGACGAAGTTCAAGTTTACCAGCCTCAATCTTTGAAAAATCCAACACATTGTTGATAAGCTCCAACAAGGTATTGGCAGAAAGAACCAGATTATCCACATAGTGCTTTTGCACATCCGACAATTCAGTAATTGAAAGAAGCTCAGCAAACCCGATTACACCATTGAGCGGGGTCCGTATCTCATGGCTCATATTGGCCAGAAACTCACTCTTTGCCCTATTAGCAGCCTCTGCATTTCCCTTTGCTTTCAGAAGTTCCCTTGTATTATTCTTATCCTCGGTGATATCTTTAATTACTACTATAGTATAAAAAGGTTCCGGATTCAATACCTGTACACTAACCTCTAAGAGCTCACCTGACTTCAGCTTAATAAAAGTCTCAAAATAAGACACATGTCCATGTATGGCTTTGGCAAGACCACGCAATAATCTTTTTTTGCGTGGTACAAAACGAAGAAAGTGTTTTCCTATAACCTCATCAGATGAATATCCTGTAATCTTGAAACCGCTTTCATTACATCTCCGGATATTACCCTTCCTACCAATAGAAATAATTCCAAAAGGCAATTGATCAACAAACTCGACAAGTTGTTGATCTCTGATTATCAATTTTTGAGTGTTTATGTTTGACTCAATACCTGTAGCCAGAATAGCAGCCAGAATATATAAATGAGGCTGAAGGCTTTCAGCCGGAGTAGTGCTAAAACAAAGACTTCCAATATTATTAACCCCCGTAAAAAGATCAATCTTAAAAAGGCTATCTACAGAGTTGCCCGTTGATTCCGGAAGAACTTCCGGTTCATCGACTATTATCTGAACCCTATCAACACCACTAACATTCTGAAAAAACAATTCAAGGTCTTTATACAGCTGCTTTAAATCACCCTGCCTGTTAAGAATCTGTAGTAATACGACAATATTGTTTTGCTCCTCAACCCTCCTTGCAAGCATATCCAAACTCATACTCGCAGAATCTCCCCTACTTTGCTGAACCCAAAAATCTTCCATAAATTTCATTGAATAAATCTAACCCCTCGATCCTTACTTTCCGAACAAGCTGTGATGATCAAAAAGGTATTTATCCTATAAGCTAATTATTCTATTGATAGTACCTCTCAGGTATTTTGCACTATACCTATTGTCTCAAAAAGGATACTCAAGTGATGAAATTACGGGAAACATTCTGTAATAGTCAACTTTATTCCACAAAAAGACAAAAATTATAACTTACAAGGACAGGTCATGAAATAGTCCATATCTAAGTCCACAAGTGCTTAGATAATCAGAATCATATAAATAAAAAAGCCTGTAAATCTGTCGATTTACAGGCTTTTGGATCAATCTGAGATTGATATTGTCGGGGTACCAGGATTCGAACCTGGGACCCCCTGGTCCCAAACCAGGTGCGCTACCGGACTGCGCTACACCCCGAATTCTAGCTGCGGAGAGAGGGGGATTCGAACCCCCGGTACGGTTACCCGTACGGCAGTTTAGCAAACTGCTGGTTTCAGCCACTCACCCATCTCTCCAGTACAACTTCACAATCCGCGTTTGGATTGCGAGTGCAAATGTATAAAATTGATTGATATCTCCAAAACAAAAAACTACATTTACATATAAACAAATTAACCCACCACACCGAAATCAGTGATTATATGGATACTATATATTATCAGATAAAAGGAAAATTAGATAAAGTCCGGGATCAGCTATTGAAAAAACAAAATGTAGTTGCTGTCGGAATCGGATACAAGACTGTAGAAGGCCACACTACAGGTGATTTGTCCATAATCTGCTCTGTTGCTGACAAGAAACCAATTAGCAAGCTGAGTACTGCAGATCTGATACCCCGTGTAATTGAGGGAATTCCCACAGATGTATTTAATTCAGGTGTGATCAATGTAGTCAGTAATCCAAAAGCCCGTATCAGGCCAGTACCTGCCGGTTGCAGCATCAGCCACACATCAGTTACTGCCGGCACTTTGGGTTGCTGGGTTAAGAAAAAGGATCAGCTTTATCTCCTGTCAAATAATCATGTGATTGCAAATAATAACGAAGCCTCTCCCGGTGACCTGATAATTCAACCGGGGAGCTACGATGGTGGACTGGCTCCTGATGATGTTATTGCAATACTAAGTGAGTTTGTTCCAATCAGCTTCCGCGAAGATGAGATTTCATCAGCCGGTGGAATTTCCGGTTTTATAGCAGGATTCCTTAACCTATTATATAAGTTATCTGGAAGCCGCACCCGCATCAAAGTGTACAAGGAACAAAGCAAAACCAATCTTTGCGACGCAGCAATAGCACATCCTCTGAATGCTGAGGAGGTAGCGCTTGAAGTCCTTGAACTTGGCAAAATACAGGGGCTGAAAGAAGGAAAGCTTGATATGAAAATCAGAAAGTTTGGCCGTACCACTGCCCTGACAAACGGAGTTATTACACAAACAGACTTAAGTGTTGTGGTCAACTATGGCTATAATAAAACAGCCCTGTTTTCCGACCAGCTCATGGCAGGAGCCATGAGCCAGGGTGGAGACAGCGGATCTGCAGTACTTGACGAAGAGAACAACCTTGTGGGCCTTCTCTTCGCTGGTAGCGATACAACCACTATCATCAACAGAATACAGAATGTTTTTTCAGCGCTGGACATTACCCTTCCGTAAAGAAGACAGGGAATTGAAAAAAGTAAGAGAGGTCAGACAGAAATTCGAACAGGAATGGCTGAAAATTGAAGGAGTATCCTCCATCGGAATTGGTAAGGAAGGTAGCTCCTATGCTATTGTTATAAGCTATTCCACCAATGAAACCTATATCAGAACTAATATCCCAGCTCAAGTTGAAGGCATCCCCATCATCTTTACCTACTCAGGTGAAATTACTATTCATTGATAACCGGACAAACTCATCGGCGATAAAATTATCCTAATTAACATTTGTACACTTACGTCCAGAAAGTCAGATTTCACAAGCCTTTCGAAGATTTATAGCTAAACAACACTGTTCTTTAACATACATACAAGTATTGGATTACTTCGTTAATGGTATATATTTGCGTCATATAGGACTTCTTTGTCTAGGTTGACAAATTAGTCCGAAATGTCGAAAAGTTTAAACAAGAAAAACCTGATATACCATGAAAAGAGCAATCAATCTTTTATTACTGATCACCTTACCGTTGTTTTCAGCCATTCATGCTGAGAACGTCACAGTAGATCAAAAGCAGAGTAAAATTGAAGTAACCGGGACCTCTACCCTACACGACTGGGAACTCAGTACTTCAGCTATTAACGGGACAAGTAGTATTGCAAAGAATGGTAACGGACAAATAGAGATTAGCAACACCAAGATTACTATCAAGTCAACCGACTTGAAAAGCGGCAATTCTGGTCTGGACAAAAAGGCTTATGAGGCTTTAATGACAGACAAGCATGCAAATATAACCTTTGTACAAACCGCCATGGTTGAGGTAGCTGAAAAGAATGGTGAGTTTACTGCCAAAGTAAGCGGCAATCTTGTAATTGCAGGTAAATCGAAACCAGCAACTATCACTATCAAGGGACAGGCTCTTCAAAACAGCTACAAGATTAGTGGTAATGTTCCTCTCAAGATGACTGAGTTTGGAATTGAACCACCCAAAGCTATGATGGGAACCATCAAATCTGGTGATGATATCGTTGTGAAATTCAATACTTACCTCAAATAATTCCTGAAAACTAATAACAAACCATAATTAAAACACATGAAGAAGATTAGTTCTATCGCACTTGGTCTAATGCTAGGCGCATCAATGCTTACTTACGGACAACAGTTTGAAGCAGAAAAGATCGATCCTGAACAGTTTGAAGAACTGAAGGTAAAGGTTGGTGGAGACTTTGCACTTCAGTATCAGGGACTCAGCCATGAAGCTGATGTTGACCTGATAGACCTTAAGAAGAATATCAACCTGCCAACAGCCAACCTTGAGATCGTTAGTGACCTTGGACCTGGAGTAAGATTATATATGAACACCTACCTGTCTTCACGCCACCATAACGAGGCATGGGTAGAGGGTGGATATCTTCAAATTGACAGGCTTCCATTCCTGCCTGCAGCAGACAATATTATGGAATACCTCACCATCAAGGCTGGTGTAATGATGCCCAACTATGGTGATGCTCACTATTTCCGTAGCAACAATGCATCAGTATTTGCCAACCCATTTGTGGGCAACTGGATTATGGATGCTTACACCACCAACCCCGGAATGGAGTTCCTGTTCCGCAAGGATGGTATCATTGCCAATGTAGGAGTTAACAATGGTCGTATGAACTATGGTCGTGGTGGTGACCTTGGTGAGGATCTTGTTTATTCCTGGAAACTGGGTTACGACACAGATGTAAATGAAGACCTTAGAGTACGTGGTACTATATCTGGATTCCATGTAGGTGAAGGCCATAGCGGTGCTACCCTTTGGGATGGTGACCGTGCCGGTGCCCGTTACTACAATGTTATGCAACTTCTTGACGTGGACAATCCTGCCAACAACACAGCTGATGCAAACTTCCGCTCAGGACGCTGGAGTCCGGGTGCCAACCAAACTGAGATGAACAGCTATATGGCCAACCTCTTTGTGAAATTCCATGGTCTGGAAGTATTTGGTATCTACGAAACAATGAAGGGTGCACGTGGCGCAGTTGATCAGGAATTTGTACAGCTGGCCGCTCAGGGTATCTATCGTTGTGGTGACTTCTACGGTGGTATTCGTTGGAACAAGGTTGAAGACAAACTAAACGACTCATCAGTATCTCGCTTCAACATCGGCGGTGGCTGGTTTATGCTGGACTATGTTCTGGTCAAGCTAGAGTATGTAAATCAAAAGTATGACGGTATAGCTCACGGAGCAATCAATGGTGGAAAGTTTGATGGTATCGTAGTTGAAGCAGCCATCTCTTTCTAAGATATTCCTTACTAAGTCAGACAGCCTCGGGGCTGCCTGACTTAGTAATATTTACAAGCGGCAAAACTTTAGCAGAATGAAACGAGGCACATCAATATCCGGAAATCTAGATCGTAGGAGCTCAGCTCTCATACGTCTTTGGGTTCTTACAATTACATGTATGGTAGTTGCCCCAATGCCTCTTTTTTCACAGGTAAATGCCGTCCCTGTCATGCATAAGCAGGAACACAATGATTGCAACAGTTATGTAAAGATTGAAGGATCAACCAATGTAAACCGCTTCTATTTTCAGCAAGCCATTGAGGATCCTAAATATCCGCAAAACTATGTTAGCAAGGACGGTTATATTACGCTAACGATTCCAATTCGCAAGTTTGAAGCCTCAAATCCACTGATGTATAGTGACTTTTTTCAGCTATTACAGGCTGACGCCCACCCTGATATTACAATCAGGTTTTACTATGACCCATATAAGCTACTGAATCCTGGTGCTGCGGCCACTTCAATATCTTCTGAGATATGGGTATCTCTTGCCGGTGAGGAGAAGAAATTTAGACTCCCCGGTACTGTTCATGTCTGCTATGACAATGCAGCACATCTAAATGGATCTCTTAAAATAGATCTAAGGGACTTTAACCTCACCCCTCCCACCAAGTTCATGGGTATGGTAAAGGTCAACAACGAAGTCTCGGTGGAGTTTGCAGTCAGGATGTCTCCTGAACTTGTTACACAGAAGTAGGAACTCAGGTCTATCTGATTATTCTGTATTAAAATGTGCTGATCGCAGTGTCCAGTTTCGGCCAATCACAATTTGTCCCTCTATTAATTATAGCCACTTCTACAGGCTTTATCTTTAATAACAGAGATAAAGCCATTTTTATTTTATTAGCCCGCAATATCACCAGATTGCACGTTTGTGCTTACGAGCAAGCTTGTCCTGTGTGTTGGCGCAATAAATTCCCTTGTCTGATAATGCTTTATTACCTCCTACGTGAAAATTTGGAAATTTGCCATTGCGACGAAAGATAATACTTAACGACAGAAAGAAGGCAACAACAGCCACCAGTACAATGGTTATCAGAAGTAATTTCACAACCATGTTTTTTTTGCAAAGATAGCAAACCACTAAACAATCGCATTACAAATCTGTTTGTAGTTTGGCTACAAATTGCATTTGACGGAGAACAGACTGGCATTTGTTAAACGGGCTGCCATAAGGCATCCCTATTCCGTATTAATTTTATTAATTTGTATGCAAAAGATTGATAAAACGCTGGAAATGGAACAAACATCCGGAGCTGAATTGAGTTTCGAAGAGTTTAAGAAAGAAGTACTTAAGGATTACAAAACTGGACATATAAGCCGCCAACTCAGTCTGACAGCACGCAAGGAAGTGCTTACCGGAAAGGCTAAGTTTGGTATTTTTGGCGACGGCAAAGAGCTGGCCCAGATAGCGATGGCCAAGCAATTCAGAAAGGGAGATTGGAGATCGGGCTATTATAGAGATCAGACCTTTCTTCTGGCAACGGGCATGATTACTCCTGCCAACTTCTTTGCTATGCTGTATGGTGAGACACGAACCGAGCTCAACCCTGACAATGGAGGACGGTCTTTCAACAACCATTTTTCAACGAGATTGATTAATGAGGACGGTAGTTGGAAAGACCAGACAGCTATGAAAAATACTTCATCGGATATCAGTCCGACTGCAGGTCAGATGCCAAGGTCTGTTGGACTGGCCCTGGCATCCAAGCTTTACAGGCAGAATAAGCAGTTAAGCAATCCTCGTTTTAGCCAAGGAGGCAATGAGGTAGTCTTTGTCACAATAGGCGACGGCAGTACCTCAGAAGGGCATTTCTTTGAGACTCTCAATGCAGCTGGTGTGCTACAGATACCCATGGCCATTTCGGTGTGGGACGATGGTTATGCAATATCAGTCCCTACTGAGAAACAAACTGTAAAAGGGAGTATATCTAAGGCACTGAAGGGCTTTGAAAAGGATTCTGCTAATGGCAACGGAATAGTAATCCTGAAGGCCAAAGGCTGGGATTACGCCGGACTTTGCGAGATGTACGAAAAGGGCATAGCTATCTGCCGCAGAGATCATGTACCAGTTCTCTTCCATATTGAGGAAATGACCCAACACCTGGGGCACTCATCTTCTGGTTCGCATGAGCGATACAAGTCACCAGAGCGCCTTGAATGGGAGAAAAAGTACGACTGCCTCGTGCAAATGAGACATTGGATCATTAGTACGGGAGTTGCCGAACCAGAGGAGCTTGATGCAATTGAAGAGGAAGCACTCAGGGAAGCAAAGGATGCCAGACAGGAGGCCTACAATGCCTATATGGCCCCTCTGATTGAAGAAAGAGACAAACTTATTGAGATAGTTAGCCAAAGGCACTGTGCCTGCAATAT
>Ga0209723_1001481_pt1 | contig 36252 bp, 25 predicted proteins | sample BiotimSIPDNA_2_FD_185750 | JGI IMG/M metagenome (GOLD analysis project Ga0209723, IMG submission 185750) | Anaerobic biogas reactor microbial communites from Washington, USA - Biogas_R2 time_0 SIP DNA (SPAdes) (version 2) | ecosystem: Engineered > Bioreactor > Anaerobic > Unclassified | place... | reverse complement strand
AAACCATCGTCGTGATAAAGCTCGAATGTCCCAGCAGGCGGCTGATCGTCAGCAGATCGACTCCCGCTTCCAGGAGTCCCGTGGCGTAACTGTGCCGCAGCGTGTGCGGCGTCACGGGCTTGTGGAGCGGCCCGCCGTCGAAGTGGCGTGGCGAGAGTATGAATATGCGACCCGCCGCCTCTCGGATGTCTTGTTGGACGGCGGCATCTACAGCCACCAAACGGCAGTGGTCGAAGAAGAGGTGGAAGGTGAAGACGGCGACCCGGTAATCAAAAAGAAGACAACCGGCGGCGACCCTGACTGTTTCAAGTTCTTCCTGGAGCGCGCGTGGCAACTTGCCGCTCGCGACCGGGCCGTGGGCATGGTGATGTCCAGCGGCCTTCACAACGCCCACGGGTGCACAGGACTGAGGCGATTGTTGATGCAGCACTCTCGGTGGAAAGCCATTGCAAAATTCGACAACGAGATGCGCGTCTTCCCCGGCGTTCACAACCAGTTCAAATTTGATCTGGTGGTATTCGAAAGAGGTGGGCCGACCAAGGAAGTAGACGCGGCGTTCTTGACTCGTGAAACCGAACAGGCACTGCAGAAGTTCCGCAACCACCGCAGTTACCTGCGGATCACGTCATCAGACGTTCGTCGCCTCAGTCCGCAGACATTGACGCTATTTGAGTTCCGCAGCCAGCAAGATGTGGACCTGGTTCAAAAGGCATACCGACTCCACCCAACCTTTGGCGAAGGCCTCATGCCGAGGCTGGGGCTTAGGTACCGCTGCGAGTTCCACATGGGCAACATGGTCTACCTGTTCCGGACGCGTGACTGGCTCCGACGGCACGGCTGCGTCCCGGAGCCGGGCGAACAGTGGCGGGCCGCGGATGCCGAGTGGTATCGGTCGCGCGGCTACGTCGAGCGGCCGATCGCCAAATGGTATGCGCTGTTCGAGGGCAACCGAGTAACTGCCTACAACCTACCGTGGCCGGTTAAATCTGCGAAGAACATTCCGGAGTCCGACCTGGACGACTTCGAGATCCGCTTAGTCCTGCCCAATGGTCGTCGGTTTTTCGGCAAAGCCCCAGACGACGGGGGGCACCCAACTGTGTTCGTACCCGCAGATGAGATCCAGGCGAGAGACCTGCCGGTGTACATACCCGCGGCAAAGCAGCTGAACTCGTTTACGATTTCCGCCTGCCTGCGACCACTTGACGTCCTTCTGCCACTAATCGAGGGAAAGTGGATCTATGCCTTCAATCATCGGGCATATGCGTACGTATCCGGGGGAGGCAGTTGGGTCGTTACCAGGCCAACGGACGATACCGAAGGCGACTTGGTGCCGCATTACTTCCTGGCGCGTCTTGACAGCGAAGTCAGAGCGGCATGCGGCCGTGGAATGAAGGTGGGATTCCGCGACGTCTCGTCGTCCAGCAACGAACGCACAATCGTGGCCGCCGCAATTCCTTGCCACGTCCCGTGCAACCACAAGACACCAACTTTTGCCGCGGAGTCCCCGAACGACGAGCACATCCCCGCCGTGACCGCTTGGCTCTCGTCAATGGTCAACGACTACGTCACTCGCATTACCGGTGGCAGCACCACCTTGGGCGCGATGAAGAATCGTCCGGCACCTTGCGAGCCGCTGCTGGAACTGCAAGGGATCACGGAACTCGTCTCGCCCCTTGTAAAGCATTGGAATCTCGCCACTGCAGGCGAATCTGCGGGACCACGAAACTCGCAACCGGAACAGCTTAGGGCGCAACTTGACGCGGTCATGAGCGAGCTCCTGGAGCTGACACCCCATACCTACGCTTTCGTTCTGTCGGGGTTTCCCCTTCTCGATCGTGACCAACCGCCGTTGCCGCACGACTACCGCATCCGGCCGACGAACAAAGGCATCGACCGGCGGCCGATCAGTTTCATCACGCGGGACATGGCCTTGCTGACCTACTTCGACTACTTGGCGGGCCGGCTGGAGATCAAGCCGGACCCGGAGCGGGTGAAGCAGATTTGTCCGGACGGCGTACCGGAACCGCCGACCGACATCGTCGAATTCTTTGCCCAGGCGGGCGTCGACATTGGCGGCCGGACCGAGCACGCCGTGGCGGCCACAGGCCCGTACCGCAACTTGCGCCAGCGGGTGGCCAAGGCCCGCGAGTTGGGCGCGGTGGCTTACGTACCGACCATCGACCGCCGCCGCGCCACGTTCGTCGAACGCGCGGCTGCGGCCGGCGGCCTGACGCTCGAGGAAGGCGTCCTCACACCCGAAATGGCCGCCCACGTGCTGCGAGGAAAGGTCGACCGCGAAGCCAAATGGCAGCGGGCTATGGAATTCTGGGAAGCGACACCCGCGTCAGAGCTGGATAGGCAATCCGGAGCTGACTGACATCTCCCTGGATGCCACGGCCACCTGCCGCTTGTGCGGCGCGAATGCAAGCTCGGACAGCTAGGAGGGCCGTGGCACGAGAGCCTGCCCCCTGCCCAGCTTGTCTGGCAGGAGCGTAAGTCTTGGGGCGAAATGCAGGCGACATCATTCACCGGCGCCAGCGCCGGAGGATATGCCAGCTACTTGGGCCTTCTGCAAGCCTTGCTCTCCTCTTCCATGAACCGTACTATAATGGGATAATCGTGGATTCAAGGGAGACGAACTGACATGCCTGTCACGATCACTTTGCACGACAGTCTCGCGCGGCAACTTGAACAGCAAGCCGGCCTGCGGAATGTTACCCTTCAGCAGTGGGCTGTCGAGGTTTTGCTTGGTCAGGCGGAGGGTGCTGCGGCTCAGCGGAAGGAAGGACAGGGGGCGTGGAGCGACGAGAAAAACGCCCGTCGCTGCGACCTGATTGACAAACAGATCGAGGGCACGATCGGGCCGGCGGAACTTCGAGAACTGGAGGACCTTCAGGCTCAGTTGCGCCGTCATCTGGATGAGGTAGCTCCGTTTGATCTGGTGGCGGCGCGCAAGATCCACCAGCAGCTGCTCCAGAAAAAGCGCGAGTCGGAATCCCAGCGTGAGCTTCCCTGTGACACCCTTTGAATATCCGGATGAGCCGCACGCTCGACGGCACGGACCGCAGGGGTACGCGGACTACGAGTCCTACCGCCCGTGGCTGCGGGACGAGTTCACGTTCCGCTGCGTCTATTGTCTGAAGCGGGAGCGCTGGGGCCACGTGGCGGGCGAGTATGATATCGACCACTTTCAACCCGTCTCCGTCAACGCGGCGCTTGGCACCGACTACGACAACCTGCTCTACGCCTGCGCCCGGTGTAATCTTGCCAAACGTGACCGCGAGGTCCCCGATCCGACCGTCCATTTGACCACCGACGAACTGCGCGTCTATCCGGACGGACGGATCGAAGGGCTAACGCCGGCTGCAAAGAAGCTGATTGCAAAGCTCGACCTTGACTCGCCGCAGGCAACGCAGTGGCGGCTGATTTGGATCAGGAATGTCGAGCTGGCGCGACAATTCGATCGGGAGCAGTACGAACGTCTGCTGAGTTTTCCCGACGATCTTCCGGATCTTTCGAGGCTTCGTCCGCCGGGCGGCAATACTCGCCCGGCCGGCGTCGAAGAAAGCCATTTCGTGCGACGACAACGCAACCAGCTTGCCGTAACGTACTGAGAAGCGAAGACTGCGGGAAGAATGGGCCGCGCGCCCCGAGCGTCTGCTCTATCAGGCGATCTGCCGCTCGGCTACAATCGTCGTCAAGAAAGACGGTCTTGATTCGTGTGGCATAGTCCCGATCAAGGCCGGAGCTTGCCGAGGGTCTGAATCGAAACCCGAGGGGCGCCTGCCATGAATCCGTTGCTCGTTGCCAGAAGCCTGCGGGAAGAGTACTTGCGGCTGCTGAAAACGGCCTTTCACCCGCGGCAAGACGACGTTCGTGAAGCCTTCAACGCCGAAGTCGAACGGGATGGATTCCTCACCCGTGAACCATTCATCGCCCTGGCCCAACCGTACAAGTTCGGCTCGGCATTGACCGAGCTGCTGCCGCTCACCCAGCAGCGTTTCGGTCCCATCTGCCAGTCACCGTATCACCATCAGGCGGAAGCGTGCCGTCGCATCCTGTCCGGTCAGGCGACCGTCGTCGCCACGGGCACCGGTTCCGGCAAGACGGAGAGCTTTCTGATGCCGATCGTGGACCATTGCGTGCGAGTTCACGAGCCGGGAAAGAACTCCGTCAAGGCGATTTTGATCTACCCCATGAATGCGCTGGCCAATGACCAGTGCGCCCGTATTCGCCGCGTGCTGGAGGGCACCGACATTTCGTTCGGCCGCTACACGCGGGAGACCAAAATGTGGGGCTCGCGGCCTTCCGATGCCCCAGCCAACGAGCGCGTTCTCCGGCAGGAATTCCGCCAGTCGCCTCCCGACCTGCTGCTGACCAACTACATGATGTTGGAATACATGCTCATGCGCGGCGACGGGCGGGACATCTTTGCCAATCATCAGGTGCGGTTCATCGTCTTGGATGAAGTGCACACCTACCACGGCATGTTGGGAACCGATGTGGCGTGCCTGCTTCGCCGACTCGGCGAGGCTCTCCGCAAGAGCAACCCCAACGGACCGCCGCCGCTGTACATCGGGACGTCGGCCACGCTGCAAGCTGGCGAAGAGGGCGATCCGAAGGTCGGCATTGCCAAGTTCTTCACGCAACTGACTGGCCAGGTGACGCCCGCCGAAGCCGTGGTCACCGAGGTGTCGGATCCGCCGTCGATGCCGCCTGGCGTTACGCTACCACCACCGCCCAACATCAGCGAAGCAGACCTAGGCGAGTTCGATGCCGATGCCCCCGGCAAGATCGAAGCGTTGATTGAGAAGCTGGCGGGATTGCCGGCTTCCGGGACGCAACGGGAGAGCGTCAGTGAAATCTGGTCCGGCATGGCCCTTCCCTACCTGCTCATGGAATGGCTCCGGCAGCCGCGTTCCGAGGAAGCGATCGTGGACGAGTTGGCCGCCCGACCCGAACGAGCAGGCGTCCAGCGGGCAGCCCTGCGAAGAGAAATCGAGGCCGCGCTGCTGGTCGGTCCGTGCCTGCCGGACGACAATCGGGTCAAGCTTCGGCCTCGGGTTCATCGGTTCCTCCGCGGTTTGGCGCGTTTCTACCGCTGCGTCAACCCGGACTGCGGCAAATTGCTCGGCGAGGGCATCGACACTTGTGACCTGTGCGGCTGTGGTGCATTGCCGCTCGCCCTTTGCCGCACTTGCGGTTGGGATTTTTTCATGGCCACCGCAGGCGACGAGGGGCATGTCGAGCCCTGGATTTTTCGGCGATCCGACGAAACCACCTTCTTCCTGTTCGATCCGCCCGGCAGCGAGGTTGAAGTCGATGCGGAGGAAGATCCCAGCGGTGAAGAGGTGGAGGATGCCGAGGTTCCTTTGCTCGCCCTGCCCGATGTCGCTGGTACCGGAGAACCGCCGCAAGACTACGAAGTCGACGTCCCGGACGAGGAACCGCCGGACGTGTACCTGAATCCCAAGACACTGCGCATGGGCACCAGCCCAGGAGATCTCGGCCCCGACAGCGAATTCCAGCCGCGACCGCTCCGGATGCATGTGGGCCGAGGAAACCGGTGCCCCGTTTGCCGCAGCCGATACGGGCCTTTTGACATCTTGACGCCCGTCAGCTTGGGCAACTCATCCGCCTTGGCCCACGTGTCTCGCGTCCTGATGCGGGACCTGCCGCAGAATCAGCGGAAGCTTCTCGTTTTCTGCGACAGCCGCCAGGATGCCGCGCACCAAGCCAGATTTATTCGAGCCATCGAGGACCATCTCCGGTTGCGGCGCCTGGCCTACCAGTCGCTTGCGGCCGAAGGCGAACCCCACGACTTCGATTGGCTGGTCGAGACGCTGTACGAGCAGTACATCGAGGACGGCACTTTCAAGCGGAGCAAGAAGAAAGACCAGCAAACACGAGACAAGAAGACGCTTGAGGGGTTGCTGCTTACCGAGTTCGCCGTCGCGGCGCGAGTCCGCGCCGGTTTGGAGCGATTGGGGCTGGTCAAGGTCTGCTACGCGGGGCTGGACGACGACCTGGCGGACGACGAGTTCCAGCAGTTGTGTGCCCAGCATCATCTCGTCCCGGAGTTGGCTGCCCAATCCGTGGTGGTCCTGCTGAACGAAATGCGACAGCGCATGGCCTTGAACCACGAAGCCCTGAAGACCCGTCTTTACGCCAACGACAAGTTGGCACGCCTTTACCGGATCCAGGTCAATCGGCAAGTCGGAATTCCCGTGGCGTTCCGGAAGCCTGGCGAGAAGACGGACGAGCACCGAGGCTACAAGCTGCTCCCCACCTGGAACGCCAAGGGCAGTCCGGCAGGGATCCAGAGCATCTGGCGCCAGTTCCACAAAGAATCGGCCACCCAGGAGTCCCTGGAGTCGGTGCTCCATTGGCTTGACGAGCACAAACACCTGGCGTGGGAGGAAATCGGCAGCAAAGATGAACGCGGGGAAGGGTGGCAGATCCGGCTGGACGCCCTGGAATTCGAGGCGGGCCGCTCGTTTCTTCGCTGCCGGGTCTGCGATAGGATCGCCGCGAACGGACCGGCCGGCGGTCCCTGTCCGCGTCCCACCTGTCGCGGCACGATGCGACCTTGGATCGGACCGCTGGCGGAAGAAAACATCAACGCCCTGATGGCCCAGACCGAGTACGCCCCGCCGCTGTATGCTGAGGAGCATTCGGCGGCCGTGACCGACGAAAAACGGCAGGCGGCCGAAGAGGGCTTCAGCACGGGAAAGCCTCCCCGGCCAAACCTGCTGGCCTGCACGCCCACGTTGGAAATGGGAATCAACATCGGCGATCTGGAAGCGGTCGCCATGCGCAACATCCCGCCGAGCCCCGCCAACTATGCCCAGCGTTCCGGCCGCACGGGGCGGACGAGCCGGATGGGGATCACGGCGGGATTCAGCCGCAACACTCCGCACGACGGCTATTTCTTCGATCATCCGGACGAGATCATCGCGGGGGCCATTCCGCCACCCAAGTTCAACCTCCGTAACCTGGAGGCAATCGCCCGGCATGTGCGCAGTCTGATCCTCGAATACGCCCAACTCGACATCCCCAACAATCTGGAGAAGTTCCTGCAGGAAAAAGGGCAACTGATCGAGCCGAAGGTCAAAGAGGTTGTGGACAAGGTGGCGCAGGCGGGTCCGTGTGCAATCGGCACGGCCCGCACGCTCTGGTCCGACATTCCTGGTGTCACGGACGCATTTCTGCAGAAGCTTGCCGAGGAGTTCCCAAGCAGGATCCGCGCCGTCTTGGTGGAGCGGGGCAGTCTCCTGGCGCAGGCTGCGGAAGAGGTGCATAAGCTTGGCGACAAGATCAAGCTCACGCCCAAGGAAGAAGATGCGCAGCGGGGTTATCGTGAACTGGCAATTCGCTTGCGAGAGGATAACCGGTACGCGTACCTCCCACGAGTTCTGGCCGAGGCGGGACTGTTGCCCGGCTACTCGTTCCCCTCCGATCCGGGTTCGGTCGCTTTGGGCTACGATCCGGAGCCGGTCTTCGGCGGACGAATTCAGGCGCAGCGGGAGTTCGCGCCAGGCCAGATCGTCTACGCCCGCGGCGGACGCTGGAAGGTTGGGGGAGTGGCCTTGCACCGCCCCGGCGCGACTAGCACGGCGGGGCCCCATCAGTTCAAATTCACGCTGTGCGGCCACTGTGGAACGGCCAACAACCCGAACCTGGACTTCTGCGCCAGGTGCCAACATCCCATCGGTGACAACGCTGGCCACGGTCTGCCGGACTTCACGGCCTGGGACGCCGGTGCCTTTCAGGCCTGGGACGCCGAAGTCGCGGCGGATACCGAGGAAGAACGAGCCATCGTCACTTACGATGTCCGTCCGCATCCGCAGCTGGATGTCGGCGGCCGGCGATACCGTGTCGGCCCTTGGGCTTTGGACCTGCGGGAACAAGAGGAGATCTGGTACATCAATCACGGCCTGAAGGACGTGAGACGGCTGGAAGAAGAGAAAGCTCAAAGCCCCGGCTTCCACCTGTGTCCCACCTGCGGCGGACAATTCAGCCGGCCGCAGGCGAAGAAGGTCGCCAAAGGCAAGCAGGCCCAGGGGGACAGCGACGCCAGGGCGGACGTCACGGCTCACGCGAAACGCTGCTCCGGTCAGCCTCAGGACTTCTCGTTGGGGCACAAGGTCAAGGCCGACACATTGCGGCTGGTGGTGCCCGGGATCGCGTCTCGGGGGGACGAAGGCATCGCTTGGGCCTGGTCCTTCGTGTATGCAATCATCCAAGGGGCGGTGCGGCTCTTTGAAATCGACGAGGATAACGTTGAAGTCTTCGTGCTGATCAAGACATCCACGGACGCCGAGGGTCAGAAACAACGGGAGGTCCTCGACATCGTCTGGATCGACCGCGTTGTCGGCGGCTCGGGAATTCTGCAGCGGCTGGTAAGCAGCTTCCCCAAGGTGGCCGAGGCCGCTCTAAAGCACCTCGACGGCCACGACTGTCCGAATTCGTGCTACCGCTGTCTGCGGTCGTACCGAAATCAGTCGGTGCACAAGAGCTTGGATTGGCGTCAGACGGTGGCCTATCTGCGTGCCCTGACGGCGGAAGCGGTGGTTTACGAGGGGCCCTTCGAGACAGCCACCCCGGCCCCGCCGACGGAAGGCCCTGAATGGGAGGAAGCCCGCGCCGAAGGATGCGAGTCACCGCAAGAACTCCGCCTGTTGAAGGCGATCCGCGCCGTCGGCACACTCCCGGAGCCGGAAAAGCAGTTCGTCGTGTACGACAACGGCCGAATCCTGACTCGCGCCGATTTTGCTTACCTCGACTGTCAGCCCCACTTACTGCTTTACGTTGACGGGTTGGAATGGCATTCGGCTCCCCGCCAGCGAGTCCACGACAATCGCATCACGAACCGACTGCAGACGCTTGGCTACCGGGTATTTCGGTTCCTGGGCACGGAGACGCATTCCCATCCGGAACGCTGCGTCGCCCAGGTCATCGAGGCACGGGATATGCAAACACCGGGAAGCCCACCCGAGGCGCCGACTTGGAGAACCGGTATTGAGTCGTTCGTTGACCAGCAATTCGGCGGCGAGCGGTGGGCCAGGATTAGTCACCGATTGATCGCCGCTGCCGAGGCAGCCCCGGGTGGAGAGTTGACCTTTCCCGACTTCGTCGCACTTGCGGCGGCTTCCGGATTGGACTGGCAAGACGTTCACGTGGTGGCGGAGAAGATGTGCCATCACCAATCCGGCGTCTGGCGACGCGTCTTCGTCCAGGACACCGGCGGAACGGAAACGGAAATCCCGTTCCAAGCGATCGCCAAGAGACTGCGGGAGCATCTTGACCACGATGGGCAATCTGAGTGGCCTGATTGGACTCGCAAAATCCGCGTGAAGTGGCGACTTGCCTCCCCGGCGGAGATGGAGGAACGCACCTCATGACAGCCACACGTCCGCTTCCGACACAACCAACGACGGACGGCCTTGATGCCTATCTGTCTTACATCCGCAGCGTCAATCCGGCTGGACTTCAAGTTTGGACTTCCCGAACGGAGTTGGAGTTCTGCGAGGCCGTGGAGCGAGCAGTGGAATTCGGGATCCGAGACATCGAAGAAGGAGCTCGAGTCTACAACAAGCTGGACGAGCCGGGGCTTTCGCTCATGCTCACGAAATTCCTGGAATGTGGTGGTATTCCTGCGATTGCGGAGGGTTACCACAACGGGCACGTCGATGTCACGGTACGACATCCGGCAGACATTTTTCCGAAGGTACTCGGCGAATGCAAGAAATGGGATGGGTTCAAATACCACTGCCAAGGATGCGACCAGCTGCTGAACCGCTACGAGAGTGGGCGTGCCCACCGAGGTTTCTGCCTTGAATTTCTCTTCGTGCCTGGGATGTACCAGAAGCTGCAGGACCTACGGGCTGAATTCGATCGGCAGCAGCCTCACGAGCAGCAAAAACCGTCCGCTGAGCATTGGATAAAAGGTGCCTTTGTGACGGTCCATCTGCACTTTACAGGCACCACCGTCGAGATTCTCCATCTCGGCTGCAATGTGTACCACCCGGACAGCTAGGATGCGAGCGGTACCTGCCTGCGGGCCACGCTGACGCCCGTCGCCAACGCGAACACGATTGCGGTTCACAATCTGGTTCGCCTGATCGCCCGTCCGGCAGCCGAGACGGTCATTTTAGGTCAAGACAATTCACTTGCTTGCGGCCTGGAACTCCCCTACCCTGAGAACGCGTCATAACGTCCTTTATGTCGTCTTTTCCCCTTCCTTATATAGTCACCCCCGATCGCCGTTGCCTAACCGTGCATTGACCACCGGCAGCAACCAACTTTCCGTCACGACGGCAGCCGTGGTCCCGGCAATGATCGAGGCCGCCGGCCAGCGTGCCAAGCGGCGGTTCGTTGAATTCTTCGCGGCGAACATCCGCAACGACAATACCCGGCAGGCGTACCTGCGGGCCGTCGAATACTTCTGTGCGTGGTGCGACGCACACCGGATCTCCCTGGTGCGCGTCGAGCCGACGATCGTGGCGATGTACGTCGAGCAGCTTATGCGAGACAAGAACGAGCGGACGGGCAAGCCTTATGCGGATGCGAGTGTCAAGCAGCACCTGGCCGCGGTCCGGATGCTGTTTGACTACCTGACGACCGGGGGCGTCGTCCCCTTCAATCCCGCATCGTCCGTTCGGGGGCCCAAGCTGGTCGTCGAGAAAGGCAAGACGCCGGTACTGTCGGCCGCCGATGCCCGGCGGCTGTTCAACGCGATCGACGTGACCAGGGTCGGCGGCCTTCGCGACCGGGCACTGATCGGCGTGATGGTCTACGGGTTTGCTCGAATCGGGGCGACATTGAAGATGAACGTGGATGATCTATACGAAAACAACGGCCGGACGCTGTGGTTGCGGCTCCATGAAAAGGGGGGCAAGTATCACGAAATGCCCGCCCATCATAAGCTGGCGCAGTTTCTCGACGAGTACCTGACCGGAGCCGGGATCGTCGGCGAGCGCGGTACTCCCCTCTTCCGCACCCTCGACCGGAAGAAAAATCTGACCGAGAACCGGATGCTCCGCCAGGACGCATGGGCGATGATCAAACGCCGAGCGCGCGACGCCGGGGTGACGCTCGCGGCGCGCTGCCATTCTTTCCGCGCGACGGCGATAACCGAGTTCATTCGCAACGGAGGCTCGGTGGAAAATGCCCGCAAGATGGCTGCCCACGCATCGAGCCGCACGACGAACATGTACATCCGCATCGATGAGGAAATGAAGCTGGAGGAGGTGGAGCGAGTGCGCATCTGATGCAATTACAGTCGCCCCACCATGCCGCAACAATGACAGCAATCGCACACGGCAGAAAACAGTCCTTCGCAGACAGAATTGCTCAAATGACATGGGCCAACCAAATGCTGTTGTGATCTCTGTCAATCGTACCGGATACACAAGCCTCATGAAATGACAAGCGTTAATCGATCCGGAACCAGGACCCCCCCCTTGGGTACGCACACAAGCCTTACCACTCGCTCCCGTACGTCGACTACGCCCATGTGCCTATCAACGAGCTGTTCCATTTCAACCTCGCCGGCCCTGTGAAAAGCTCTCTTCGCCCTTGAGAAAGCGAACGCCGCACCATCAGCCACCTTACCCTCCAAGCACATCACGCCAAAACTATTGGCTACACTTCCATAAACAATAGACTCTTGAACTTTCTCACTCCTCTCACCCTCCTCCATAAGATCAATCATGAGCTGCATGTACTTCGTAGCGAGTCCATCAACCGGTAGTTCAGTGAATACGCCCCAGTACGAAAGCGCAAGAATATATTTCCCATACGCCGTCGCTCCAAGCTCAAGAAGCCCTTCACAACTGTGGGCCGCTTCTCTCCACTCTCTTTTTGTCAAGAAACACAAACACATGAACGTGTGCCAATCCTCTCCCCTAGCCCCTTCTCTCGCCGGAACCCGACGCAAGCTCTGAGTCGCTTTCTCGATGTCTCCCAGGAGCCAGTAGCAGCGTCCCAACATCGTGAGCCACGCAAAGCTCATACCTTCTGGCGCGAGAACAGTACCCTGCACCGATGCATCAAGATCCGCTAACGCCTTTTCAAATAGTCTCGCAGCTTCAGCGAAAGACCCTAACATAAATTCGGCTGTTGCGAGCGCCCCCCACAATACCCTAAGTTGCGTTCGTTGAACTGTCACGTCTCGGGAGCGACCTAATCGCCGACCCGTGTCAGCTTCACAAGCAAGAATCCCCTTGAGAACACAGCTCTTCGCATCCCCCCACCGTCTCGCCTCCATGTATGCTCCACCAAGAAGCGCATAGAAACCAGTCACCGTTGAGTCTGGACAGCTTATCCCCTCTGCTATGCTAAGCGCCGTTTCGAGCACCTTGACGCGTCGGGGGATACTTCCGCCTCTCCCTGGCCAACAGCGGAACATGAACACGAGGGAACAGGAAGCAGCGATCCGCCAGGAATCGAGAAGAAAAATGAGACACTTTTTCAAATCCAGCCACACATTATTCGCCCTCAGCTTATCGAAACGTATTCCGCACCCTATGCGGCCACGAGAAGAAGAACTGCTGATGCGCGGTCTGTCGTCGCGATTGGCAGTATTGAGTAGGCCAAGTCAGAACCCCCCGCTTCCTTCATGAGTTTCTCCAATGCTGTAATCACGGCTGCCATCGGTGCGCCAGGACATCGTGCCAAGATGTCTCGGCCTTTCGACATCAGCAACTCTCCCTCGTCCCGTCTTCCGTTGTGATACACGAGGACACCCAGATTAAGCGTAAGAGCGCCGACGACGGGATTCCGATCTGCGTCCTTAGCGTTCGCTCTGATCCACGACACAGCGTCCCTCGCCCCTTCCTCCGCCAGCTTTCGTTCATGGAGTCCCCAATTCACCATCGCTCGCAGGAACCGTAGTATTGCCCGTTTCGCTGGCTTCATCTTCTTCGGCAAATCCTGTTCTATCCTATCAAGAACCTCTCGTGCCGAGTCGTACACTTCAAGGTTAATAAGCAACATCGCATAGTCCAGCTCGACATTGGCTCGCTCGACGCGGAAAGGCGATTTGGCCGTGCTGAGGACAGTTTCCAAACAGTACTTGGCCTGTTCAAGTTCGCCTTTTTGCCAGCTTGCAAGCGCGTGCTGACAGAGTACCGTCAGATATTGGGGATCATCCTCGCCGAATCGCCACGAGACAATCTGCCCAGCACGTCTTACGCTTGAGATTGATTCGTCGGGCATACCGAGCAAGTAGTAGCTCGCCGAGAGCTCCTGATATGCCCCTCCCAGAAGGCGATAGGCCAAATCCCCGTCCCTTCCGAGGTACCCATCCTGCCTCCTACGCAGCAGTGCTACATCGGCTATTTCGATCGCGCGATTGGAGGCAGCGACCGCTTCCTGGTACGAACCCTTCAGGCGATGCACGTTCGCCAGTGTCATAAGAGCCCAAGCCTGATAACTGTTGGGAAAACCAATTGCGTCAGCTAACTTAGTGGCACTCTCCAGACGTACTTGCGCGGAGTGAAGATTGCCACGACACAAACCCGCGCGGCCACGGGATTGCAAGTAGACGATTGCCAGCTTTCGTACAGCGTTTCGCACCCTCGTCCATAGCGATGGTCGGCCGTCGGCGTCCACAGTTGCCAGCCAGTCGACATCATCAAATTGCTCACTTGTCAGTCTCAATCCTTCTAGGAACGCTTCTGCCTCGTTCCCCTCGGGCGACTTGGTGTCGTTCAACTGGACGATGAGCTCATCGTCCCCATTGCCGCTGAGGAATGAAGCAAGTGTCTCGAGATCTAGCTTCATGTTAGAACTTCCAGCGATATGGTATGCATGCGAAAAAGCAGCACCAAGACGGCATCCAGTGTTTTACGAGCAGATGCAAGTCGCTTGGCTCTCTTATCAGCCAGCCAGCTTCATGTGCTGGAGGTTTTAGCGTCATGTGCAATGCATCGAGGAGCTGATTAGCAAGGGAATCTAACCTGGCAAGCCGTACCCCCTTCGATCTTTCTTTGCATGCCTGCCGCCAATCCTCGCTCAGAAAGACGGCACGAAGGGCGGTCCAGACCTCCTCCGTCATTTCGTTGGGCGAGTGCGGTGATACTTCCCGCTGAAGTTCCCGCAGGGTCCTGATCATCGCGTCGCGCACCGCCTGACGGCGTTCGGGGAATGGAACGTCGGCAGGTCGAATGCCAAAGACGTGAAGGATGGAAATGAAATGGTCGAACCGGAGCATGACCCGACCTTCAAACCAGCGCCAAACCGTGGAGTAGACGACGCCGATGCCGGACATGACTTTTCCTCGGGTCAGGTTTTCAGCGCGGAGACGATCGAAAACGGCCTCGGAGTAGTTGGTCGCAATTTCCTGGTCGAAGAAGTTCCTAATCCTCTTCCGGAAGCGACTCCGCAGGTGGCGGCGGTTCAAATACCGAACGCCTTGTTCTCGATATATTTCGAGGACTGCGATTTGGCGGTCGACTTGTATGAGTCCCTCAATATCATCCGGAAGCATGCTGAGTCCCCGGAGTGTCGACGCCTGTCTTTCTTGTGCTCGGATCAGTCGAGCAACAAGCTCATGTCCAACCGCATGCCCTCGACAAAATCATCGAACTCCCTTTCCAACTCGGGGTCATCGTGCAGAGCTTGGAGTAGCTCATCGTCAGCTTCTCCACATAGGATTTTGGCCATTTGGTCGAGATCAAGTTGCTGCATGGACCTGATATTGGAACACTGACAGTGTGGCTTAGGAAGTACTAGTGGGCAATCCCCCCACGAACCTTCTTTGCGATCGTGCGCGAGTTATCACGCCCGGGCGCCAGCGAGCGATAAGTCGTTTAGTGAAGAGAACTTAGGCGCAGCTGCTTCGGTTCGAGGTTAGTCCAGTGTTTAGGATTTTGTCAAGAAGATTGCACGCGTGCAATGACGCAGGGTGCATGTACAGGAGAATCAATAGAGCGGGACGGCGGGTACGGGAGAAACGCGTATTTCCCAAGCTGATTTTCTCGCTTACCGGTCATTGGACGTTTTACTGCTAGTTACCGTGGGGGGGGGTAAAGAAAATGCCACAAGAAAAAGCTATCGAGCTTCGTATCGCCGAGGTCAGCATCGCAATCGCGTCGATGCTGGCCATTTTGTGGGGGGTGAACATGTTCATCATTGAGGATCCGTTTACGTGGGGACCGTACGCGTGGGTGATTCTGATCGGCTTGATTGGCGGTCTGATCTATATCGTCAATCTGCTCAAAGAGCGGCATACGGTTGTCGCTGAAAAAAAATGGATCTCGAAGCACCTTCCCATGCTCGTGATCTTATTCGTCAGCATGATGTTTTCCGGCCTGATGTTCGGCGTGGCGATGGATGTCGATCATCGCCTCATATCCGGGATTGAAACCGGAATCATGATCGTCTTCGGCGCGTGGGGGCTGAGTGCGGAAGTGCAGGTCGATGAGCAACGGAAATACGAGAAGCTGCAGGAAGAAATGCCGGCCGTTCAAGCACGCGACGCAGCGGCGACGGAAGCCAAGGCGTGGACGTACTACTATGCCGTGCGCGCCGCTCTTGGGAATTTTCTGGAAGAGGCGGAAGTGAGGGAACACGCACGAAGGCTATTCGACAAGCGTTTTTCAAAGAAGCAGCTGGAAGAAAACCTGGAGGAGTTCAAGGACTTGATCGACCGCGGCGTGCAGATGATCGCGGCCATCGAGGAAAAACGCGTCAATAAGCCGCGTATTGCTGCCGAAACGCGTGCACCGGAAGCGGAAGAAGGCTTGCCACCGGATGTACTTGAAGAACAGAAGAAATGGGAAAGGAGTGCGACACATGCTGAGCGTTGGTCTGATTGATAAACGCGTAAGCGTTGCGATTGACGAGCAAAAACACGGTTGCATCTATGGGCAGACGGGGTACGGGAAATCCATGCTCCTGTACCTCTTGCTCACGACGATGCTTTTCAGAAACCGCGCGTTCTTCCTGATCGACGGAGCTGGCGATCTCGTGAGCGACCTGTGCGCGTGGCTTCGGAAACAGGCAATGGACGCCGAGGATGTCGTCGTCATCAAGGTCAGTCCACAATGCCTGTTCCATTTTGACCCGTTCGACGCGGAGGGGAGGACAGGGAAGGAATATCGGGCGTGGCTGGACGCCAAAGTGAAGCGTGTCGCTCGGGAATTCATCCGGTCATCGGGACAGTTCAACTTCAACGAAACGAAGCGAATGGAACGATGGCTGAAAAACGCCATTTACGCGTGCGGCGTCGATTACGAACCCGGTCGGCATCTTGGGCTGGATCGGATGCTGGACATTCTGAACGTGGGGAGCGCGGAATGGGAAACGCTGTTTCTTCAGGTTGCGCCGCATGTGCCCTACGACGTGGCAAGCGACCTGTGGGAACTGCGGAAGGACAGCCCGCACATCCGCGACAAGAAGATCGAAAGTACGGTCAATCGGCTTCGATCATTTTTGACACCGATGGTGAAAGAGATTCTCAGGACAAGCGATGCGCCGTCGCTCCGGTCGGCGATCAGGCAGGGAAAAACGGTTTTGTGCGACTTGGCGGCAAACGGCGATTTTGACCACGAAGACTCCGTGACGCTGGGCGGGCTTTTGATCAGCGAAGTCATGGAGGCGAAGGAAACGGAGCGGGATCACCGAAGGCCGCTGACGCTTTTCATTGATGAAGCGGAGGCGTACATCGGGAAGGACATTTCCAGTGGTTTGACGGTCGGAAGGCACTGGGGGCTGAACTTCTGGTTTTCGTTTCAGACGCTTTCTTCGATGAAGAACGAGATGATCGACATGACGCGAAAGATCGCGTTCTCGGCAGATGGCAGCCGGATTCGGGCCAACCAGGGCCACTCGCTCCCGATCGACTTGGGGCTGGTGCCGGTGGAGCCGCCGGAGTTGCTGTACCACGGGACTGTCCCCAGGTTCCTGGATTCGATCCGCCGCGACGGGCTGACCAAGGGCACGCGGCATCACGTTCACCTGTCGCCCGACACCCCGACAGCAACGAAAGTCGGCGAACGTCGCGGCCGGCCGATCGTGCTGGTGATCGAGGCGGGGCGGATGTTCCGAGACGGGCACAAGTTCTACAGGTCGGAGAACGGCGTGTGGCTCACGGACGCCGTGCCACCGGAGTACATTCGCTAGTGACCGGGTACTCACGGAACATGGCGGGCAACCAGTGTGGGATTCAAGACTGCATTTTCAATGGACAAACTCACGTACACCACCGCGATTGTCGTCATTCCACCCGTACACGTCTGGCCCCCGATCCAGGCCATCCGGACGAAGCACGACGCCAAGGCCCGCCGTTGGATGCCCCACATCACGCTGGTGTACCCCTGCATGCCAGTGAGCGAGTTCCAGGCGGTCCAGGAACGACTGGCACTCGCCTGTCACGACCTACCTGCCTTTGAGGTCGATCTGGCCGCCCTCCGCACGTTCCGTCACCGCCGCGGCAACTACACGATTTGGCTGGCGCCCAAACCCGAAGCCGCCTTGATCGAACTTCAGGCGGTCGTATATCGGTCAGCGCTCGGCGACCACTTCGACGGCGGCCGGCGTCAGAGTTTCCAGCCGCATTTGAGCGTCGGGCAAGTCCAGGGCAAGGCCGAGATGCTCCGGATGGTCGCCGAACTCCAGGCCGCCTGGCAGCCCGTGCGGTTCGCCGTGACGGGCGTCAGCCTGATCTGGCGGGGCGAACCACCCGATGACGTGTTCCGGGTGATGGCGATGGTGCCGTTCCGCGGGCGAGGTGCGCAGGTGGCTGCGGCAGCAGGTCCTTAATCGACGTGGTCACGTCCGTTGCGAAACGTAGCTGGTACAATGGCGCGGAAGTCTGCAATCGCCCGCACGATAGAAGTCGTACTGTGAACGCCGCCGCGAGCCTGGGCCGCCGCAACGTAGGAGAAGTCCATGCTGTCCCGCTACACGATGTACCGCCGCCGACCGGCCGATGCCGGCCCCCTGCCCAACGGGATTCGCCAGGACACCCGCTACCGCACCAGTCACATCCTTCGCCCCAGCGAAGCCATCGTCGAAACGTACCTGGCCGATCCCTCAGACGCAGCGTGGCGCACGTTCCAGCGAGAATACCTCGCCCTGCTGGAGAAGCGGTTCCGCGAGGACCGTACGCCGTTCGACGAGCTTGCAGACCTTGCGGCGGGCAACGATGTGTTTCTCGGCTGCAACTGCCCGACGCAGAAGAACCCCATCCCCGGCCGCTGCCACACTTACCTGGCCCTGGGATTCATGAAGAAGAAGTACCCGACGCTCGGAGTTGTAATCCCTGCGACGACGCCGGAGGATTGAGGCGCGGCGTGTGTCGCCGTACGCCTGGATGACGATGCGTCAGATGGAGAAGTCAGGCGGTAACCGAATCTAACCACACCCATAGGAAGGTTTTCTACATTGGACATTCCACGGATCTTCAACATCACCGAAAGTGCTCACCGCATCCATAACCCGTTCACACCCGAGAAGTTCGCCACTCTCGGCGCGGCGCTGCGTCTGGAAACGGCGACCCGAGTGCTCGACCTCGGCAGCGGCTCGGGCGAGATGCTATGCACCTGGGCACGCGATTACGGAGTCACCGGCACCGGCATCGACATGAGCCAGTTGTTCACCGAGCAAGCAAAACTCCGCGCTGAAGAACTCGGTGTCGCCGATCAAGTCAAGTTCATCCATGGCGATGCTGCCGGCTTCGTCTCTGACGAGAAGGTCGGTGTGGCAGCCTGTCTCGGTGCCACGTGGATCGGCGGGGGAGTCGCCGGCACCATCGAGCTTCTGGCGCGGAGCCTGCGTGCCGGAGGGATCATCCTCATCGGCGAGCCCTACTGGCGGCAGTTACCGCCGACGGAAGATGTTGCCAGGGGGTGTCTTGCCGGCTCAATCTCCGACTTTCTCCTGCTTCCAGCCCTTCTCGCGTCTTTCGGCCACCTCGGCTACGACGTCGTGGAAATGGTCTTGGCAGACCAAGACAGTTGGGACAGATACGAGGCGGCCAAATGGCTCACGATGCGCCGATGGCTTGAAGCCAATCCCGGTGACGAGTTAGCGAAAGATGTTCGAGCCAAACTGACCTCGGAACCCGAGCGCTACGCCGCTTACGCGCGTGAATACCTGGGCTGGGGTGTGTTCGCGCTGATGCCGCGGTGATTACCGGGCGACTCAGAAAGTGGGGAAAGCCCAATCATGCCTAACAACTCATTCAAGCCGACGCCGCTTAGCGGCGAGGCTTGATTCAGGCGTTCAACCCCAACACAGTGACCGAGGTCCGACCATGAGCACCGTAGACGTCCGCTACATCTTCTTCCCAGCTTTCGTCGCCCTGTTGCAGTCGATTACCGCCGGCGCCGCCGAACATCAGCGACTGATCCTGGCAGAATCGCCGGAACGACCGCGGTTCGAGCTGCGCGACCGCGACTGGCCCGGCAAGGTCGGTGAGGCGAGCATCTGCTTGTGGAAAGACGACGCCTTGGCCGCCTGCTCGATCACCATCGACGACAACACCGCCCCTGACCACGCTTGGTGGCAGGAGATGTCGAAGAAGTACGACCTGCGGATCACGTGGTTCATCGTCACCAGCAGCGTTGGAAGAGGCTGGGGCGGCACCTGGGACGGCTGGCAACGGCTGCACGCGCAGGGGCATGACGTCCAGTCGCACACGGTCAACCATCTGCGCACCACCTCGCCGACCTGGAAGGGCGTCGAGAACGAGTATTCCGAGTCGATTCGCCAGATCGAGGCCGCCATGCCGGGCAACAAGGTGCTGGTGCTGGCCTATCCCGGCGGCAAGGATCAGGACAAGCTCAATGACCCCGAGCTGGCCGCTAGGCATTTCATTGGCTGCCGGGGTGGAGTCGGCCTGATCAACCCGGCCAATCGGATCAACTACGTGCGGACGAACAGCATCGGTGAGTTGCACGTGGACGATCCCAAAGCCCCTTGGGCCGACATGCAGGCTCTCTTCCAGAAGGCCGTGCGCAAAGACTCCGCCTACCGGGGCTGGTATTGCTCGCACTACCACCAGGTCAAACCCGAGATGCGCGAGCGTGAGGAAAAGCACCTGGCCTTCGTCCATCAGCGTGTCCAGAACAACGACCTGTGGCTGGGGCTGTTCCGGGAGGTGGTCCAGTACGGCCAGGAACGCGACACGGCGAGCCTGGAAGTGAAGTCCGCCGCTGCCGACAAGATCGTGCTGAGCCTGACGGACGAGATGGACGACACGCGGTTTGACTTCCCGTTAACGGTCAAGGTCCGCGTAGGCCCATCGTGGGAGGCGGTGCGGGCTGAGCAAGGTGGCCGGGCTGTGGAATCGCGGCTGCTGGAGCACGACGGAGCCACTTACGCCCTGGTGCCGGTCGTGCCGGACCGAGGCGATGTCAGCCTGGAAAAACAGCGTTGATCCCCACGGGCGTTGTTTGGCGCGTGTGCTCTGGCCGAACTTGACAGCCCCACCAGACACCAAATCGCCCCTGGCCCACTCGCCGTGGGCCAGGGGCGTCTGTTCCTTGCCGACTTACTCGGCCAATCGTCACCCGACGTTGGGCAGAACAACCCCGCGCAGCGTCTTGCCGCAGACCTCGATGCCGGAATCCGTCAGCCGCCGCGCGAGCTTCTGGACTTTGTCTCCAGTGGGCTCCGGCAGACACATTGACCCCGGCTTGCTCTTGAACCCAAAGCAGACATACTCCGGCCGGATGCCACGAATCCAGCCCACGAACTGCATGGTGTCATCTGCAAGCCTGAAGGGAAGGTACTTTGTTCTTACGCTCGCCTTTTCGTCGTTTCCGCGTCCGTCCGTAAAACGCCTTAAACCACTGCCTAGCCCCCGAGGGCCAATACTCCTCAATCATCTGCAGTTCAGCGTCACTGCCGTACTGATCCAGGCACTTGCCGCAGATGTGAAGCATCTCGGCCGGACAATCCGCCTTCGAGCCGAGCTGCAACGCCGTGGCCCAATAGGTGTCCCAGTCCAGGAAGGCAGCATCGGCCGGGCGATCAAGCAGGAGATCCGCGAGCACCTCCGGCTGGTTGCTTCGGTCGGCGTCGCCCCCAACAAGTTCCTGGCCAAGATTGCCAGCGACCTCCGGAAGCCGGACGGATTCGTGGTCGTCGAACCCGACCAAGTGCAGGAGTTCCTCGATCCGCTCCCCGTGGGCCGCCTGTGGGGCGTCGGCAAGGTCACGGGGCAGGTGTTCGAGAAGCTGGGCATCCACAGGATCAGCCAGCTACGACAGATGCCCGTCGAGTTGCTGCGGCACCACTTCGGCAGCGGCGGCGAGCACTTGTGGGAGTTGTCGCACGGCTTCGACGACCGGCCGGTCGTGCCCGAGCAGGAGGCGAAGTCCATCTCGCACGAAACGACCTTCGCCAAGGACCTGGAAGATCCGGAGCAGATGCGGGCCTGGCTGCTGGAGCTGAGCGAACAAGTCGGGTGTCGGATGCGGCGGCATGGCCTGAAAGGACGCACGGTCAATCTGAAAGTCCGGTTCGAGGACTTTCACACGATCACCCGTGCCCAAACGCTTCCCCAGCCGACCAACGTCACCCAGGAGATTTGGCAGACGGCGGATCAGATGTTCGCGGAACGGCTGCCTGCACGGCGGTTGCACATTCGCCTGCTGGGGGTCGGAATGAGCGGATTCGACCAACCGGCGATGGTTCAGCTGAGTCTGTTCCCCGAAGCCGAGCACGAGCGGCAAAGCCGCCTGGATGAAGTCGCCGACCGAATCAAGGAAAAGTTCGGCCAGGCAGGATTGCAGCGAGCCCTGGGGATGCTGCACAACGTGGAGCACAGGTCCGGGCCGCCGGGAGCTGACCAGAATCAGTACGGCAGGTAGCCACGCAACGGCTGTCGTGCTAGCGAAGAGAGCAACGCCTGCCACAACGGCCCCGCGGCCGGATCATTATGCAAAAGCCCGCTGCGGGACGCCGACATGGCGTGAGGTACCATTTTCATCTGAGGTAGCCCCGAGGTAGCCCCGCCAAAAAGCCTCGTCTCAGAACGAAGAAAGCCGTTGACGCAAATCGTTGTGCGTCAACGGCTTCCGAAGTGCCCCCAGTAGGACTCGAACCTACAACCCTCTGATTAAGAGTCAGATGCTCTACCATTGAGCTATAGGGGCAAGAACCCAGTTTGTGCAGTTCTTATGCCGTCTTTTCCACCCTGCACCAACTCCATTTCTACCGGATTGAGAGCTTTTTGACTTTTCACCGGAGAAACGGATGTCGGTCCGTTTCATCGACGGGTGTCATCTGACACCACCTTCATAACTCGCTCCACAAGGTGAAACAGACGCATGATTCTAGCAAACGCGAAAAAACACGCAAGCCTGCTAAACCGCGCGTCCAGATTTCTCTCCGTTTCCGCACGATACCGGACGTCAGGCGAAAGAGGTTACAGGAAAGCTTCGTTACTTTGGCCCCATCAAGGGTGACGAAAAAAGCCGAAAAACCCTCGCTGGATGACCACGCTCCTTCCTGGACCGAAAAACGCTCCAAGGTTTATTGCCCTGGTCGGCCCAATGCTGACGGACCGAGCACTTGCCGGTCCGCGCGGCGTCAGAAATCCCGCGTATGGCCGCCGATGCGACTGGCCGGCGCCGCGGCGCCCGTTTCCGGCCGGTCTCCCCGCCAGCGGATGGCACGGCCGAGCGTCCGGCTGTGAACCGGGGCGGGCACGGCGGCCAGCTCGGGGACACTATAGGTCTTGATGAGGCGGTCGTAGAAAGTCGGATCCTTCTGCGGGAGCAGGATCGGCTGGTGGGCGCGGCCCGCTTCGTCGACAAAGCTGAAGTAGATCCGGCCAAAGACGCCGTCTTGCCGTTTGCTGGCAAAAGCGATCCAGCGGCTGTTGGCGGACCAACAATGCCACGACTCACTGCGCGGACTGTTGACCGGCAGGCGGCGATACTGCCGCGTTTCGAGATCGAGCAGATAGAGGTCGCTGGAAGCTTGATAGACGGGAAAACTGCCGTACTCCGACATGCAGCACAGCAGCCACTTGCCGTCGGGCGACACGCGTGGCTCCGTGATGCTCAGGTCCGTGTCTTTCGCGCGCAGCACCGCTTCCAACTCGCCCCACTCGCCGCGGTCGGAATCGTAGGCGATGCGCATCAGGTCATAACGCACTTGCCGGAAGTCCTTCTGCGGCAAAGGATCGGCGGCACAGAAATACAGAAACCGTCCGTCAGGCGACCACGTGGGAAAGGTCTCCAGCCGATCCGGCCGCGAGATCTCGGGCGACGTGCTCACCCGATGCGCATCGACGTCGTACACCGCCAGATCCGACTCGGCGTCAAAAACGTCGCGGACCTGCCCGACGGCATGAAAAAACTGAAAGATGTCGTTGGCCGAATACACCACGACTTCCCCGCGGGGATGCCAGGCCGCGTAGGCCGCCATCGCCGCGCCCAGGCGTCCGCGGTCGGCCCCGCCGGCCTTGGCCAGCGATCGGGTGTCGACTTTCTCGATCCGGCCGTCGCGCACCACGATCGTTCCGCTGTAGTTGACGCCGTTCTTGGTCCCGCGAGTCTGCAGGATCATCCGGTCCGGAAAGCGCGGGGCCAAGGTGTGGCAATTGACACACGCGCCCGCAAACGACTTGTTCTCCACGACGGGCGTCTCGCAGTAGCTGCGGAGGTCGCGCTGATAGATGCCGATCTCGCCGTAAACGGTATGGACCGGCTTGAGCAGCCGATAAAGCAGGTAGTTGTCGATTTCGGCGTCCGCAATCGTATTGACAACCGGCGGAAACCGCTGCCACGCTCCGCCGTCACTGCGGACCCAGATGTCGATAGAGAACGTCTGCCCGCGGTTGGCTGCGAGCAGTCGTCGCCACGGCCCCGTAGGGATCACAACCTGCGAGTTCCGCGTTCGCAACTCGATCGCGTCTCCCCGCGCCGCGTGGATTCGCACCACACACTCCGTCCCCGGCTCTTGCACCACGAAGTTCAACGGGGCGATGTTCGGCGGAATCACCGTGTCGCGATAGTCCGGACGGATCGCCGGCGGCCGGTCAAGGAGCGTTGCGGTGTGAAGATCAAGCCGGGGACGATGCCAGACCAGAAACGCCCAGACGCCCAGCGGCAAGAGGCAGGCGGCCGCGATTCCCAGACCAAGGCGTTTCTTCATTCCGGCCTCCTTGCCGCCCCCAAGGAAGCGATGTTGTGTCCGAACACCAGGGAGAAAAAGTAAGTGTCGTGAAAGTCGGGATAGAGGGCCGCAAACGCTGCGGACGGATCGCCCGCCGATTTCCGCTCCGCGTCGACGAACGCGACGAACCGCTGCCAGGTCTCCGGACCGATCAACTTCGAGTGGTCTTCCAGTTCCTTCCGCCCGGCCGTCGCCAAGTGACATGCCAGCGCTTCCTCGACGTGTCGCGGATACCGGGCGTCGTCCCGTCCATTCAGGCGGTGTCGATTGTCGAAAACCTTGCCGGTCTGACGTGTCAGCAGATAGTGGGCCATCAGGTACTCGAGGGCCATCCGGTTGTGCGGGTTCCTGTCCAGCAGGCCCTGCAGAAGCCTCTCCAGGTTTCCCGCGTCACCCACAGAATCGCGTTGCACCGCGATCTGGCGATAGGCGGCGAGCCACGGAGCGGGGCCAGCGGGATCGGAATCAAGCTGCTGGAGCATCTGGCGCGCCCAGCCGCGGTGCAGGAGCGTGCGAGCCAGCAGGGCCAGAAAACGCCTGGCGGCCTCCGGTTCGCCCTTGATCAGATAGATCTGCGCGAGGCGTTTCAAAACCTCCGGGCGATTGCCGCACTGCTCCAACGCTTCGTAAGCCATTTGTTCGGACTCGTTGACGCGTCCCAGGTCGAAAAAAATCTCGCTGCATTGTTGGGGCGTCAGGTGCGCCGTCGTGTCAATGTCTTCGTGGATCAACGTCAACGACGGCGTGGAACAGGCTTGCGGATAGGCGAACATGCGGTCCAACAACTGGCCCTTGAAGTACAGCGCCCGATTGATGCAATACAGAATCCGCGGATCGAACGCCCGCTCGTCGGGAAACGGCAACTCGTGGGCCCACGCGAGAACCTCGTCCCAGCGCCGCTGTTCGGAGGCGGACTCGATTTCCAGCAGGCAGCGTTTGGCGGAGTCGAACGCGACCAGGTCGGCCAGCACGAACAGCAGCAGGATCGCCGCGGGAACGGCCAGACGCACCCGCCAAGTCTTGGTTTCCGATTCGTCCGCCTTTGTGCCGCGTCCGTCGCTGGCATCCTGCGGGCTCGAAACCGCCTGCGTCGCCGGTTGTCTGCGCCACGAGGACAGTACAGCGGCGACCAGCGGGAACGTCAGGGCCGCCGTGTGCATCGCGACGGCCTGCGGCGTGGACGAAGGAATTGACAGCCAGTGTTCGACGGCGGGCAACGGCAGACCGCGAAAGGCATCGCGGAGAATCAGGTCGAACGGCCACCAGCTGGCAGCGTACGGAAGGCCCGCGGCACAGGCCACGCAGGCCGCGCCGAACCAGCGCCGACGCTGGACCTGCCACTCGTGGCATCCGCACAGGCAGGCGAAAATCGCGTACAGCCCCGCGGTGACGAAGTACATTACCAGCGATCCGAGTGCGAATGCCGCCACGCGAACGCCAACGCGGGTTGTCCCCAGTCGGGCGTAGAGGTTGGCTCCCAGCAACGTGACGCCCAAACCGACACACAGCGACACCGGGTGGAGGTACTGGCCCAGAACCATCAGGATCAAAACGGCCGGCAGCAGACAGACGGCTTCACGATCCGCACCGGCACGCGCCGGCCCTAACCCGCGAGTCGCCCCACAGATCAGCGCGACGAGCGACGTCACCATCAGGGCGCCCAGCCAGTCCCAAGCCAGCAGGGGCGAGAGGAAGGCGGCCACGCAGTCCACGATTCCGCCCGGACGGGCCGCGAAGCCGCGGAAGAAAGGAAGGTCTAACACGAAGACATGCGGTTTCTGCTGATAGAACAGCTCCGGCCGAATCCGCCAGAAAACGTAACCGTAGAAGACGGCCAAGCATCCGATGGCTTGCGCCGCCACCCGCAGAACTCGCAGCCGTCGATTCAACATGGTCTCTGGCATCCGCCCACCCGGTTTCGCTTACGGCCGGCACGCACGACGGTTCCAGTATCTTCCGGGGCACTCCGGGATGCCAGCCCCACGTTGGCGTTCCCTGCGGTTGGCCGGATGATCGGCGTTCAGGACGGGCGGCAAGCCCGCTGGACCGGGCCGCCGATCATCCAGGCCGAACGTCGCAGCCGCGGGGACCGCGGGCGGCCCCTTCACTTCCTTCCGACTTCCACGAAGACTCCCTCGCCGGGCGGAAGCGTGAGCTGATAAAATCCGTCGGCGTCGGGGCGCAGCGGCGTGCGCTGTCCGCGAGGCCAAGCGACGGCCGTCGAGCCGGCGGTCTTCAGCTTGACCTGCGCCGTTTTGAGCATCTCCAATTCGCTCATGTTGACGATCGTCAAGGCGTTTCCGGGACCGTCTTTTTCCGCGAAACAACCGACCAACAGCGGGTCGTCGCACTGAATCTGCTGGAGCGTCGGGAACGCCTGGACCGGGTTGCTGAATTTCAGGTACGGCGTCTGGTCCGTGCCGTTGTGGGCCAGCGCGCCGAGGTTCTTGTAGCGGACGAAGGCATCGGAGACCTGGCGGATCTCCTTGAAGACTGTCGCGGCGTCGTACCAGGCGTTGGTCCGCTGGCCGTCGATCGTGATCAGTGACGGGCAGTCCGGCTTGTACCCCGCGTACGTCCAGCAGAGCAGGCCCTTGCAACCGAACGACAACATACAGTAGGACTGCCAGCGGAATTCCGATTCCGTCGGGGTTCGTTTGCTGGGCACCCAGGCGAACGTCTGGATGCAGCACCAGAAGTCTTTGCCGTGCTCGCGGGCCGAGGTAGCGATGATGTTGATCGACTCGCAGTAGTCCGGGTAGGTCGTCCGCTTGCCACGGGTCCAGTTGAGCGGGTAAATGTCGGTGCAGATGTACGGCGGGTCGAACTTCTGGCAGAAGGCATCGCAGTATTTCTTGTACAGGTCGGGGTCGGCATCGTAGTATTTGATCGCGGCGGCGGAAGCCCCGTATTTCAACTGGGCCGCGTTGGCGTACATGGGCAGGAGGTTGATGTACGGCAGCTTGCCGCCCGTTTCCTTGTCATACGCATTGCAGATTTCGGCAAGTTGGTCGTACTGGTCCGTTCCCGGCTCGTCGGTCACGTAGGTTCCGGCGAAACACGGATGGTCGAAGTATTCCGCGGTCGCCACGGCGGGGTTCTTAAACGCGCCATCGCCCAGGATCAATTCAACCCCGTACCGGTCGCAATCCCTGAGCAGCCTTTCCCGGTGGCCGGAGCCGGCCAGCGCTCCGTGGGCGATGATCCAGTCGAAACCGCCGGAACTGTACGTTTCGATGAAGTCCTGGCCGATCGCCTCCGAGGGCGGGCTGACCCATGCGCCGATCCGAATCCGGTCGCGGGTCAGGTACTCGTTCGTATAGGGAGATTCGATTCTCGTTCCCAACGCGGTTTGAATGGCCGCCGTCAGCGCTGCGGCGGCTTCGGCTCGGGTGGCGGGCCTGGCCTCGGTCTTCAGCGTGATGTCGTACTCGCCCAACGCGGCGGCCGCCGCGTTCCAGTCCGCGTCCGCCAGCGGATCGCCGGGGCGGAACTGCCGGTCCGCGGCTTCGTGGAGCAGTCGCCGCGCCACGATGAAGCGGATCGCCGACTGGGCGTCGGCCGCCAGGCCGGCCAGGTCATCCAGCGCAACATCCTCATGGACCAAGCGGTATTTCCCCGCCTTCCTGGCGACAAAATGAGTGAATCCGCGGCGGTTCGTGTGACAGACGGGAACGACGGACTCCTCGCCTCCGCCGCCCTTGGGACGAAAGCGGACGACCGTCGTTTCGGACGGCTGGTCAACGGCCGTCCCCTGCAGCATAAAGTCGGCCCGGTCGTACCCCTCGGACAGACAGCCGCCCGGAACCAAAACCCGCTCCAGCGGCGCGAGGAAGTGAGTCGGCTCCGAATAATCCGGGGCGTCCACGGCGGCCTCGAGAAAACTCCGCGCCTCCCCTTCCGACGGAAAGAAACCAAGCCGGGAGACTTGATAGCTGGAATCCGTATCGCTCGGATTCGTCGGGTCGAACCGGAACGAAGTGATCGTCCCGGTCCAACTCTTGTGGCCGAACGTGCGCATGTCGACGACGGCGGTCCGCCAGGTGTTGTCGCCGACGACGGGGAAAGAGGAATAGCTCTTGTCCGAAAGAGCGGTCAACGTGTCGGTCGTAAAGAACAGACCGGCCTGGGCAAGCGCCGTCTTGTACTTGTACCGCACGGCAAAGAACGGTCGCTCGGCGGCGGGGAACGCGTCGTCCGCGTCCATCGGCACGGTCAGGGTGAGATCGGTTCCGCTCGGAATCAATTTCGTCAAGCCGACTTCGTAGTGGAGTTGGCCCTGTCCCAGCGAGATCAGCCGGGCGTCCGGTCCGTTGTTGAAGATCCAGGCTGGCTCGCGCGCGAACAGGGAACTGGCAGAGACGATCAGCGAGAGAAAAACAAGGGGCGTTTTCATGGCGTAGCAACGGGGAACTGATGTGGATTGGAAGGGACTGCAGGCTGCGCATCGTGGTCCGGGCGGATGCCTTTGTCAAGCCCCCGAGCCGTCCGCGGTCCCGGACCTCGCAGGAACTCGGGCCCGATCCCCTTGTGCCTGGTCTTGGAGCGAGTCCAGACGCAACTTCGGCGCCGGCTTGCCGCCGAGATACCGCAGAGCGAGTCCCAGCAGGATCATGCCGCCGCCGACAAGCGTCCACCACTGCGGGGCCTGATACGACGCCGCGTGGCGCCACGCGATCCAGACCCAAATCGGGACCAGGATCGGCTCCACCAGCGCAATGCCCGCAGCTTCATGGCCCGTGATCCGCCGCACGCCGCGAGCGAACAGCAGATAGGGCAGCCCCATCTGAAAGATGCCGAAGCCGGCCAGGCACGCGGTCTGGGTCCCGGTCGGCCAGAGGTCGCAATGCAACACGAACGGCAGGAAGACGGCGGCGGTCGTCACGTTGCTGAGAAACAGCAGCCACGCGCCGTCCTCGCCGCGCAGTTGCCGCAGCGACAAGACGATGCCCGCGTAAGCCAAACCGCTCAACAGGCCGAACACAACCCCCTGGGGCGACTGGCCGCCGATCTCGAACCACAGAATCAACGCGACTCCCGCCGCGCAGCACGCCAGCAGCCACAGGTCGCGCGGGTGCAGCGGTTCGCGGAACACAAACACGCCGATCAGAAAGACCCACGCCGGCGCCGTGTTCTGCAGCCAGATGGCATTGGCCGCGGTGGTCAACGTCATCGCGTTCAGGTACGTGTAGTTCATCGCCGCGTAAGCGACAAGCAGGAACAACAGCTTCGGCGTCCACCGCGGACGGCGGACCAGCGGCAGGAGCACCAGGCTGGCAAAGACGACTCGCCAGAAAGCCAGTAGCGGACCGCGGACGGGCAGGCCCTGGGCCTGCAACGGCCAGTCCGCGAACCACGGAGCCTTGGCGAAAAACCCGCTGGTGCTCCACATCACGGCGGCAATCAGGATCAGCAGCCGACCCGCTGCCTGGTCTTTCATGGCACGGTAACGCAGAGGTTGCGATAGGCGACGGCGCCATGATTGCCCTGGAACATCAGCGGGCCTTTGGGCTGTTCGCCGCGCCCCAGATTGCCGCCGGTCACGCCCTTCATTTCGACGTTCTCATGGATGACTTGTCCGTTCAACGTCACCTTTTTGAAGACCGCGTTGCCGACCTTTTTGCCGTCCTGGAAGCGAGGCGCCTGGAACTCGATCACAAACGTCTGCCACTGGCCGGGCTCCTTGGCGGCGTTCAACTTGGGAGCGGCCGCGCCGTACAAGCCGCCCAGGTCGCCGGGGCCGACCTTGTCGCGGCCCCAACTGTCCAAGATCTGAATCTCGTAGTTGCCCATCAGGTAGATGCCGGAATTGGACCCCTTGGGAACCATGACATCCAGACTGACCGTGCCATCGCCGAACTCCTGTTCACTATAGATGTCCACTCCGTGCGCTTCGGCGTTGACCAGTTCGCCTTGTCCAGCGGCCGCTGCGGCGATGGTCAATTTCGCAGGATTCACAGGATCCAATTTGGCCGTGCCGACGACCCAGTGGCCGCCCTTGTCGGCGACCGTCTTCCAGCCCGTTAAGTCCTTGCCGTTGAACGGTTTGCAGACTCGCTGCCCGTCGGCTGCGTCAAGCCAGTTCGCCGCGGCCAAACTGGCAAGGATTGCTGTGCAGACCGCAAGAGACAGGATTTTTTGTGCCATTTCGCCTTCTCCTTCGTACAATAGGGTTGGGGATGACGGCAGCACGTATCAGCGTAGCGGCAAGCATCCCTGCTTGTCACCCTGTCGCAGGTCGGAGCTTGAGGCTGCGTTGTTGGCGGCTGCCGGTCGAACTGTGTGGGCCGGAATAATCAATTCTGTCCCACCACGAAGCGCGCAACTGCACGCTCGTGACACATCTGGTTCCTAGCATAACTCAGCGGTCTGGAAACCGCCATTCGCCTTGTGCGATGGAAACGCCGCACTGCTGAGAACCTGGGACGAGCAAAGTGGAACTGGGCGACGGCGAGCCGAGTGGTGGAACGGCAGCAGAAGATTTGGGAACAGTTTTTGCAGCCTGCTCGGTCGAAGCAGCAAGGCAGGAGCCTTGTTGGGACCATAGGGAAGCGACCGAACAAAACTTTGGGGGGATGAGGAGGCAGAAATCATGAGAGCACTGAGCAAACCGCCGACTCGCACCAGCCAACCTTACGCTCCCTCGCCAAGGGCTATCCGTCAGGAGTGCGAGAACATCCAGGCGACCTGGTCCGAACGGGAGCGCCGCAAACGGGCCGGACGCCCGCCGGGCAGCGTTTGGCTGCCGCCACGAGTTGATCTGGCCGCCATTACGGATGCCATCTCCGAGGACTTTGGCAATGTGCTTCCGCCGCCCGGGACCGCAGCGAACGATTGGGATCGCTGAGGCAGCGGCAGTTGGCGGCATCAGCAGCCCGGTTTTCTCGAGCAATGCTTGTGGCGACAGCCGGGCTGTGTTTCGTTTCCGCGGCATTGACTGCGGCAATTCCTATCCAAAGGCGGCAATCCTCACGCCGTGGATGCTGCTTTCCAGCCGCTTCCTGCTATGATGCTGCTGATCCTTACCGATTCGCCGGCCCTGCCGGTCCCTGCACACAGGAGCAATTCTTATGAGCAGTATTCAGCGTCGGCAATTCCTCGCGGGTTCAGCTTCCGGCTTGGCCAGCTTGTCCGTGTCGCCCCTGCTGGCGGCTCTGGCCGGCGCAAGAGACCAGACCGCGCCGTTCAAAATCGGCGCGTGCGATTGGTCGATCGGCAACACGCAGAAACCGGATGCGTTTGCCGTGGCCAAGGAAATCGGCTTGGACGGCGTCGAGGTCAGCTTCGGCCGACCGGGCAGCGCCAACGACCTGCGCGACCCGGCGGTGCGGGCGACGTATCAGGAAGTTTGCAAGACCACGGGGCTGGAGATTTCGTCGCTGGCGATGGGCCTGCTGAACAGCATCCCGTACGCCTCCGACCCGCGCACCGAACAGTGGGTCGCCGACGTAGTCGAGGTGCTGCCCAAGCTGGGCGTCAAGTGCTGTCTGCTGGCATTCTTCGGCAACGGCGACATCAAGGGCGACCGGGCCAGGCAGGACGAAGTCATCCGGCGGCTGAAGAAAGTCGCCCCGCAGGCCGAGCAGGCCGGCGTGGTGCTGGGCATCGAAAGCTGGATGAACGCCGACGACCACCTGCGGATCCTGGACGGCGTCGGCTCGCCGGCCATCCAAGTCTACTACGACGTGTGCAACATGACGGACCAAGGATACGACATCTGCAAAGAGATCCGCCGGTTGGGCAAGCACCGGATCTGCCAGATCCACATCAAGGAGAACGGCTTTCTGATCGGCCAGGGCAAAGTCGATCTGCTGCCTGTCCGCGACGCGATCGCCGACATCGGCTACCGCGGCTGGCTGATCCTCGAAGGGGCGACAATTCGCGGCAAGACGCTGGTCGAATGCTACCAGCACAACCAGAAGTTCCTACGGACGCTGTTCGGGGCGGGCTGAGGCACGGGTAAGCCCCACGCATGTCTGCAGACTCGCGAAAGACCGTGTTGCACTGGCACGAGGGAAGAAAGGGGACCTTCCACTTTCTCTCGTCACGACTGCAGCGACGCCAAACTTGTCCTCGTCGGCGAAAAAAGTAAAATGTCCCCGTCCCGCCAATCACCCGATGACAGCTTTTTTAGTTCGGAGGAAAACACCATGTCCTGTTCGCGTCGCCAGTTCGTACAACAAGCCGCCGGCGGACTGCTGACCGGAGGCGTGCTGGCCCGTGCCGGTCTGGCCACGACGGACGAGCCGACGACGGCGTTTCCGATCGTGGATACCCACCAGCACCTGTGGGACTTGGAGGTCGTGCGGCCGCCCTGGCTAAAGGGCTCCGAACTCTTGAACCGGCGGTTCGCGATGCCGGAGTATCGGGAAGCGACCCGCGGCTTGAACGTGGTCAAGGCGGTTTACATGGAGGTCGCCGTGGACCCGCGCGACCATGTGACCGAGGCGGAACACGTGATCGGCTTGTGCCGCAGCAAACAGCATCCGACGGTGGCAGCGGTGATCGGCGGCCGGCCGGCGTCGGACGAATTCGGCGATTACCTCGCGCGGTTCAAGGGCAACCCGTACGTGAAGGGCGTGCGACAAGTGCTGCACGGCGCCACGCCGGCCGGACACTGCGTTTCCGACGAGTACGTGCGCGGCATCCGGTTGCTCGGCGACGCCGGGCTGAGTTTCGATCTGTGCCTGCGAGCCGCGGATTTGAAGGACGGCGCGAAGCTGACGGAGTTGTGTCCCGACACGCGGTTCATCGTCGATCACTGCGGGAATGCGGACCCGAAGGCGTTTGCAGCCCGGCCCGACGGCGGAAAGCCCAGCCACGATCCCGCGGCCTGGAAGCGCGACATGGACGCCCTGGCCAAACGCGACAACGTGATCTGCAAGATTTCCGGGATCGTCGCCAGCGCGCCGAAGGACTGGACCGCCGCGGACCTGGCGCCGATCGTCAACCACTGCTTGGACGCCTTCGGCCCGGACCGCGTGGTGTTCGGCGGCGATTGGCCCGTGTGCCTCAAGGGCGCCACGTATCGCCAATGGGTGCTGGCCCTCCGCGAGATCGTCGCCAGCCGGCCCGCCGCCGAGCAACGGAAACTGTGGCACGACAACGCGGTGCGGTTCTACGGCCTAGAAGCCTGACGCGGCCACCGTAGACCGCTCGCTCCGCGAGCGGAGTGCCGCTCGCGGAGCGAGCGGTCTACGGTGACGCGCGCCGCGAACGCGAATCAGCGGACCTTCCATTCCAGCACGCCGCCGGAGAACTTGGGCTGCAGTTGCAGTTCGATCCGCAGGCCACCGGTGGTCACCGGGGCAAAGCTCACGGGATTGTAACGGTCCTTGGCCACGCCGAAGCTGTCCTGCGTGTCCACCGGTTTCCACTGCTCGCCGTCCTGGTACAACAGCCGCCACGATTCAGGCACCCGGCAGCCGCCGCGGCCCGTGTCGTCGAACCAGTAGACTTCGACCGCGCACACCTTGGTGGGCTTCTCGAAATCGTACTGAAGCCATTCGGCGGTGCCCTTGTGGTCCCACCAGGTGAGCCGCGGAATCGAATGGTCGTTCGAGTTGGCCGGCTCCGCCTGGTCGTTCACAGCGGCGACGGAGTCCGGCGGCCAGCAGTGGCTCGATGTGGCCCGGCTGTTCGAGGCGATCGTCGGCGGAGGCGGGAGTTGAGCTCGTTCCACGGTTTGCGGCAGCCACACGGCCATCTCGTTCGCGCCGCGATGGCACCAGGCGTAATAGGGAATCATCGTGACCGGCGCCGGCTTGGTCTGCACCGTGCCGTCCTCGCTGCGGGACGCCGCCAAGGCTTGGCCGCGCAGCACGGTCACGCCGCCCAGCAAATCCGCGCGGTGTTCGGGAGTCAACTGCGCGTCGTCCGGCAGCACCAGGTTCAGCACCCGGCCGTCGTGGTCCGCGCCCTCGACGCAATACACGATCGGCCCCCGCTCGATGGCCGCTCGGCCGCGGTCGTCCACCACGTTCTCGTGGGCCAAGACGCGGTGGACGGGCATCGGCAGGTCCAACTCCACAACGTCGCCGGGTTGCCATGGGCGGCGGAGCGTCGCATAGCCGTCCTGGAGGTTCAACTCCGCCGGCTGGCCGTTGACCGTCAATTTGATCGGCTCCGTCGGCTGACTGGCGTAGCGGTACAAGTCGCTGGGCACCGGCCGGCCCTGGACCCAGCCGGGAACGCGAAGCTTCAGAGCGACCGTGGCAGCCGGTTGCGGCTGGACGACGATCCGCACCTTGCCGTCCCACGGGTAGCGCGTCTGTTGCTCCAGCCGCAGCTTGCCTGTCTTCTGCTGGACGGTCCCGCTCCCGGCGACGTACAGGTTCACAAACACTTCGTCGCCGCGCTGGGCGTAGACGTACCCGGCGATGGACGGGATGAACCGCACGACGTTCACCGGGCAGCACGAGCAGCCGAACCAGGGGCTGCGGACCAGGTCGCCGTGGTTGAAACGGAAGCGGCCGTCGCAGGCCAACGGATTGGGATAGAAAAACTGGTCGCCGGACAGCGAGATGCCCGACAGGAAGCCGTTGTAGATGATCCGCTCCAGCACGTCGATGTACTTGGCCTCGCCGTGCAGCAGGAACATGCGGTGGTTCCACAGCGCGTTGGCGATGGCCGCGCAGGTTTCGTTGTAGGCTTTCAAGTTGGGCAGGTGGTAGGGTTCACTGTACCCTTCGCCGTGATCGAACACGCCCACGCTGCCGGTCAGGTACATCTGCCGCGAGACCATGTCCTCCCACAAGCGATCGATCGCGCGGATGTAATCCTGGTCGCCGGTCAGCGCGGCCACGTCGGCCACGCCGCTGTACAGATAGCCGGCGCGGACCGCGTGACCGGTCACCTCGGTCTGCTCGACCAGCGGCTTGTGGTCTTGGCAATACGCGCCGAACACCTTCCGCTTGTCCGCGCGGCCGCGCATGTCGATGAAGAATTTGGCCAGCCGCAGGTATTTTTCCTCGCCGGTCACGCGGTACAGTTTGACCAGGCCGATTTCGATCTCCTGGTGGCCCGGCACGTTAATCCGCTGGCCCGGTTCCGGACCGAACGTCTTGACCAGCAGGTCGGCGTTCTTGACGGCGACTTCCAGCAGCGTCCGCTTGCCGGTTGCCAGGAAATGGGCGACGGCCGCTTCGTACATGTGCCCCACGTTGTAGAACTCGTGACTGGACGCCAGATTGGTCCAGCGTTCGGGGCCGGTCATGCCGTTGGTAAAGTCCAGGGTGCGGGCGGTGTACAGGTAGCCGTCGTCCTCCTGGGCCGCCGCAATCTTGGCGATCAAGTTGTCCAGGTACTTGTCCAAGTCCGGATCGGGGTGCATGGCCAGCGTGTAGCTCGCCCCCTCGACCACCTTGACCACATCCGAGTCGTTGAACGGGATACCCTCGAACTTGCCTTCCTCCAGTCCGCCGGCCCGGGCAAAGTTGGCGATCCGTCCGGTCTCTTCGCACTTCTGAAAATCGTACCGCACCGTCACCATGCGATTCGTCTCGAAGCGTGGCAGCCAGAACTCGTCGCCGATCCGGACGTCGGTAAACGGCACGGGCGTGAAGGGGTAGTCCTTGGTTTCCGCCGAGCCTTCGGCGGCCAGATTCGCGAGCAACGCGAGGATGAACAACGGCGAAAGACGCATCAACATGTGGAGTGTCTCCTCTTTGTCGGGTTTTGCTTGCAGATTCGTAAACATAGCGGAAACAGGCGATACAAGCGACGGTACAAGGGCCCCTGCAGTCGCGTCTTTGCGGGACGCGAATTCTGAAAAAAAAGGCAATCCACCCCAAAACAAAAATGGCCGGGCCCCCGAACCGGCTGTCTGCGCAACTCGGGCCGATTGCTTGACAGACGTGGCTGAAAGGCTTAAGAAGACAGTATGTCGCATACGGCCGTTCAACACGCTGCACCGGTCTGGGGTGTTGTGATTGCTTCTTTTTTTCGCCTCTTACAGGAGTTCGGACATGGCGAAGCTGAAAGGCATCCTGAGGTTCAAACTCGATGGCAACGAGAAGTTCGATGTTTTTGGAGAAAGTCTTCCCGAAGGGGACGCTCAGGAGGTCAAGGTGGTCAGCGTCCTGCGGGACGAGAATGGCCTGCCCAATCTCC
>Ga0209723_1001480_pt1 | contig 36280 bp, 32 predicted proteins | sample BiotimSIPDNA_2_FD_185750 | JGI IMG/M metagenome (GOLD analysis project Ga0209723, IMG submission 185750) | Anaerobic biogas reactor microbial communites from Washington, USA - Biogas_R2 time_0 SIP DNA (SPAdes) (version 2) | ecosystem: Engineered > Bioreactor > Anaerobic > Unclassified | place... | reverse complement strand
GAGGGCTCTTCAAAGTCGTCGCCTCCGTGGCGGGACTCTCCGGCGACGCCATATGTGTGGCAGTCGCAGCCAGGCGGGCATAAAATTTGTAGGTTGTGTTCGGTGTAAGTCCCGTAAAGACCGGATCGGTCTGCCAGGCACCGTCGTTCAGCCTGTATTCCGCACCGGCGATCACTTCCAGCGTCACGCTGGTGTCTGTCAGCGTAGCGACAACAGGTGCGGGCGGTGCGGCCTGAGGCTGTTTCTCTTCAGCAAGCAAGCGCAAGGGGATGCTTGACTGAACGTGTGTTTGACCATCTTTTATAATATTCCATTCACCACCAGCACGTTGAATAGCCGTGCCGGCCGTATAAGTCGTATCAAGAATATTGGGTATGCCCCAAGGACCGCTAATGAGCGAACCATCCAGGGAAAATGCAAGCCAATAGGTGCCCGCAGCCAGTTTCAGCTCCGGGCTAGTGCCCTTGCTGATATCGACCACAATCTTCATGATCGGGCGCTCCGCATTTCTAACACCATTGACCACGCGGTAGCAGCCAGTGAACTCAGCAGAATCAAAAAGGTTAGTCACCTCATCGCCCCAGATGAGGTTGGCGCCGTCTGCCGGATTGCCGTCGTAGATCATCATGTAAGCGCCCGTAAACGTTGGGGTGGTGCCCGAGTTCGTTTGGTAGGCGAACAGCTCGACCGACTTGATGGAGGCTTCCTCTTCTAGGATGAAGGTTTCAGCCAGCCAATAATCGAAATTGTGTTGGCATCCGAAGCCGTAGGTGTTTTGTTTTGCGTCCATTTCACTGTAGGAGGGTTCGCCGGGGTTGGCGGCGGGCACATTGCAGTATTTCACCGTGTCGTACACGGCAACATCGGCAGCCTGAACAGACGTGCCGGGAATTGCAGCCAGCGTAAGCAGAAAAATAGAGCAGAACAGGGCGAGGACGATGTTTCTTTTCATGATGAAACCCTCCGTGATGATTTTTTGCATTCTCATTATACTCCATATTGGACCCATACGGGACTCTTCCTTCTACATCGGTAGATCAAGTTCGCAAATCTGATTGTGATTGCATATGAGCAATAGGTTCGCTGTCACTTTCAGAAAATCGATCCGCTTGATCAGAAATACGGCGTTGGCAACTGCCATGAAAATAGTTGGAACGGACGCGCTTCTCGATCTGCTCCACGACAAGAAACGCATGTATAACCTCTGCCAAATGGTTCAATAACGGCAAAGCTCTCTTATTTTTTCGCTTTTTAACCACTTTCCCCAGTTATCGTAGCTTTGTTACAAGCTTAAATGATATCTGTTACCCCTTCCAAGAAAGGACGATTCCACGACGCTTAATTACCATTTTACAAAGTACGTGACCCCGATTATGCAGAATCAGGCTCGTTTAAAGGCATAATCCTGCTAAAACAATGTCCTCACCTGTCCACCAGTGATGGACACCGCTCATTTATGCAGCTATGCATCATTCAATACACTCAAAAGTAGAATCGACTCGTGGACGCTCCGTCGCCCAACTGATAGAATAACGGCAGGCGAGCGATTCGCCGGAAAGGTTGCCGCTATGAGTCAAGTCACTGATTCTGTAGAAAATTATCTTGAGAGCATCTATGTGTTACGAAAGAAAAGTGACTGTGTTCGTTCGATTGACATTGTACGCTTTCTGGGATTTAGCAAGCCTTCCGTCAGCGTTGCTATGCGAAAATTGCGTGAATCTGGCCACATCAAAGTATCGGACAAGGGCTGCATTACGCTCCTACCCAAGGGCGAGGTGATTGCGGAAGAGACATACAAGCGCCACGTCCTGATGCGGTCGTTCCTGATACACATCGGTGTCAGTTCCGATACGGCGGACGAAGACGCCTGCAAGATGGAGCACGTGATCTCGAAAGAAACATTTGAAGCCGTGCAGGAATATGCGAAGAACATCGGACTTCTTCCCTAAAAATGACATGCCATCACCACTTCCTGCTTGACGACTACATCTTTGCATGCTTAATGATGCGCACGCTCAAGTAAAAACACTCAAAACGTTAATGTTTTCTGTATCGTTCTCATTAGCTTAAGTATTTAGTCTATAGCCTTGCCGTCGTAAGCTTGTAGCAATTCTCTTTATACTAATATTTTTGCCAGATTATTTTGGTTAGCATAAACTAATCATCAGATGGCTTTTTAAGCTGCGTTGTTTGCTGCGGTTGGGGAGGTCTTTTCATGAAAATCAGTAACAAGTTGATTATGGGGGCTTTGTGGCTGTCGTATTATTTGAACCCGCCGGCTAGAGATGTCGATGCCATTTACGCTCACGCCAAGAAGCATAATGAAAAACAGACCTTTAAAGTTCCGAGATATAGAAATATAGATTGCGAAGATTTGATTGTTCGCACTGATTCTGGCAAATATCATTGTTTACGCATGAGGAGAAAGGGGCAAGAGCCTGAAAGGGCTGTTCTCTATATTTGCGGCGGCGGAGGTGTCTACGACTACTGCCAATTGCAGCTTATTCTCGCAAAGAAACTCTTACGGTGGATCAATGCTGAAATCTATTACCCGTTCTATCCTCCCTCGACAAAGTATCCTATCAAGGAAACTTACAAGATGATCTTTGAAACATACCGATACATGCTCAGTCGCTATAGCCACCATAAAACAGGGGTACTTGGCTTGTCTTTCGGGGCAACGGCTGCTATGACCATGATTTCCTGGAATAATTACTATGAGGAGAAATTACCAATGCCGGCTTTAACGATAGGGCTATCCCCTGGCCATGTGCCGGCAAATCAGGTTGAAAGGGAAAGACTCGAAAGCTACAGGGGCATAGACCCCATCGTCCCTGTAGAATGGGTGGACGCGTTCGGTCATATCCAAAAAGGGGGAGCGGACTTGGATCCTTGGATGCTCCACACTGGACATGGAGATTTTCGAAATGCCGGAAAGATTTTCCTTTACTATGGTGAGAAGGAGAGTCTCGTTTATGCAGCTCCCATCTACGAGGAGTCACTTAAAAGGGCAGGGGCAGAGTATCGGATCAATATTGAGCCCGGCATGCCCCATTGCTACGGGATTGGCAGGATAAACAAAGCCACAAGGACGACCTACGATGAAATTGTGAGCCTGTTGAATCAACTTTAGAGCCGTCTGAAAAAGCGTCATACGCGTCTTAGGCAGAACACGCCTTCTTTATTATTAAGAAGTGAATCCATTGTCTGCCTTCCTTGTAAAGGCAGGGAGTTCTTGCGATGTTCATGATGTGTAATGTTGGGACGGAGGAGAGAACCGTACGCATGCTCTCCTTAGTCATGTTGGCCATGAACGAGCCCATTTGTTCTCGCCATTCTTCCTCGTCACCTTCCATAAAACTGGCGTAAACGTACCCGCAGGACTTTAGGGCGGCAGCAATGCGAGAAAAGGCGTCCGGCATCACTCGTCTCGGAATATGGAGGAGAGAGCAGCATGCCCAAACCGCATCGTATACAGCGACATCCGACAGTTGATCAAAACGGAGGTTCTGTACAGGAATACCGAGTTTTTCAGAGGCAATACGGCAACAAGCAGCTGACGCATCTGACGCGCTTACTTGGAATCCCAATCGCTGAAAAACAAGACTGTAATGACCCGTTCCGCAGCCTAAATCAAGAATGTGGTCGCCTTCTTTAAGATAAGGCAAGAGAAACTTCTCCCACGCAGGATATTGATCATCGGGTATTTGTTCATTTTCATCGATCGTGCGGTCGTATTGATCAATCGTTTTCTGACAATACAGCATATCCTCTCGATTCATCGCTCTGACTCCTAGTAATCAATCTTTGTACGGGCTAAAAGCAATTGAGTGCACCGTGCGCTGTCTTTCGCACCCTATTACAGGCAATAGACTGATTTTTGATCTGTAAACCGCAATGCAGTTAGTGTATGCTAACGCCATGTTAACAGACAGCATACCGGCAAGCAAATAGAGCAATCAATTATCGATCATCGTTTCATTGACTTGTGATTTGATGTAAAATATCATCTAGTTAGCATTAGCTAACCGAGTACTGTTTTATTTGTACGCAAGGAGTGAACATGATAAAACTAAGCAACGTTTCAAAGATATATCAAAGTGGTTCAACCGAGATCAGAGCGCTCGATCAGGTGAACCTTGAAATCAAGAAAAGTGAATTTGCCGTCGTTCTCGGTCCATCAGGGTCGGGAAAGTCGACTCTCTTAAACTTGATCGGCGGGATGGATGTCGTCAGTGAGGGCGTGATCGAAATCGACGGAGAAAACATAAGCATAAAGTCAGCCGCGGAAATGGAAAAATATCGGCGGGATATGATTGGCTTCGTTTTCCAGTTTTACAACCTGATTCCTTCTCTGACGGTGCGAGAGAACGTCGATATCGTGACATCTCTGACGAAGGGTCATCTCGATGTCGACGAGATCATCGATTCCGTCGGTTTAGGGGAGAGAAAGTCTTTGTTTCCTTTCAATTTGTCTGGCGGCGAATTGCAACGATTGTCGATCGCGCGAGCCGTCGTGAAAAAACCGAAAATTCTCCTTTGTGACGAGCCGACAGGAGCTTTGGACACAAAGACAGGTATACGAATCTTGAAGCTGTTAAAAGAAACGGCGAAAGACCATGGAATTACTTTAATCATCGTCACGCACAATTCAAAAATCAAAGAAATCGGCGACACCGTCATTGAATTAAAAGACGGCAAGATCGAGAGCATCACGGAAAACAGAAGTCCCATCGATATTGAACAGGTGGAATGGTAATGAAGCATCTTTTCCTAAAGACGTTCAGAGATGTCAAAGACTACTGGACTCAGTTTCTCGGCGTGTTTTTTATGACCTTAATATCGATCACAATCTATGCGGGTATGGCGGTCGTCAGCCATGGGCTCGATGTATCGGTTGAGCAATACGTCAACGAGAGCAATCTTGCCGCCCAGTGGATCTACACGACGGGCATCATGGAAGATGAAATGAACCGTTTTGAAAGCGACGCAGGTATTCAAGAGGTGACGTATGCAAGTCGCATCAGAGCTGATGTAAAGGGCGGACATCAATTCTTGGAACTAACGGCTTTGAGCAACGATATATTCATGAAGTCATATCTTGTGGAAGGGGAGGCGTTCGACCCGGAAAGTGGAGGGCTTTGGCTGGACAGCAAATTTGCACAGGAAAACAGTCTGAAGCCAGGTGATGCGATCATCATCGAATATGAGGGCTTTGAAAAAGAGTTTGAGATTGAGGGACTCGTGCTGAACATCGAGAAGATGTTGTTTACCGGTTCCAACCTCTTGACAATTCCCGATCACAAGACTTTCGGCTATGCGTTCATTGGTAAAGAGAGCTTGAATGAACTCGCTCCTTTGTATCCATACACGGAGATGAGGCTGGGCAACGGGCAGAGACTCTCCGATGACAAACTTGAATCTTTATTGGGCGATCGCTTTTTGTTTTCCGAGACGCGAGAGGATAAAGATTTCTTAGAGGAAGTCGCAAAAGAGTCGAATCAGATGATGAAAATGTCGATCTTGTTTTCGCTCGTTTTCGTTCTCTTGTCGGCCTTGACGATGTATTCTTCCATGAGTCGATTGATCGCGAAACAACGGACGATCATCGGTACGATGAAAGCTTTGGGAATCGAGGCGTGGAAGATAAAACTCCACTACGGCTTATATGGTGTCATCATCGCCGCCATCGGATCGGTATGCGGCCTATTCTTAGGACCTGCTATCGTACCGCCCATACTGATCGGCGTCAAAGAGACTTACATCACGTTACCTTATTGGCATACGGTGCACCACAAGTCCGTGTACTTGATTATCGCGTGCCTTGTCTTCACATGTACTTTTGCCTCCATAAAAAACACGAGAAAAATTCTCAAAAAAGTACCGGCGGAAATCTTGCGAAACACACACAATATGGACGTCGTACTGAAAAAAGGTCTTTTGGAAAGATTAGATGTTTTCTGGTCGCGGCTTCCCAACGGACTGAAGTGGAGCCTCAGAGACAACAACCGCAATAAAATCAGATTTCTCATGGGAGTCGTCGGCGTTGTCGGCGGGATGGTCTTGCTCGTCGCCGGTTTAGGCGTGACGAAGTCGATCGAGCATGCCAATGACTACATCTTTACGGAGCAGTCGACATACAGCCACATCAGCGAAATAAAGATGAGCCGTCATTACGAAGAAACTTTTCAAGACATTGACGGCGAGCAAGAGTTTTGTTTAATGTTGCAGGGAACAGCGTCCAAGGGCGACAAAAAGAGAAATATCGCCATCAGCGCCGGTGAAAACAAGGGACTTCTCGTCTACAAGAATCTCGACGGCAAGGCGATCAATCTCGACAGTGAAGATGTTTTAATCACCAGAAAATTAGCGGGACAACTCGGTGCAGATATTGGGGATGTCATTAAAGTTGACATCAAAGGTATAGGCGAAGAAGAACTGAAGGTTACGAAAATAACGAGCAACATTTCGCCGCAGGGCATCGTGATGGGTAAGGAGAAGTACAACAAGAGTTTTGCCGATTTCATGCCGAACCTCTTATTGACGAAAAACGCCTGCTTGAAAGACCTCGAAGAAAATGGCATGATCATGTTTACCGCGACGAGAGAGCATCAGTTAAGGCAAGCCAACATCTTGGCCGAAAGCGTTGAAGCGATCATGTACATCTTGATCTTGGCTTCTGTCGTGCTGGTCATTGTCATCATTTACACCCTTTCCACTCTCAATTACATCGAAAGAGAAAGGGACTACGCCACGTTAAGAGTTTTAGGCTTCAGGAATCATGAGATCAGAAATATTCTTCTCAACGACTCTATTTTAACCGTGTTGTTGGGATGGATTGTGGGTGTGTTTACAGCGGCGAAATTTCTCGATATCTATCTCAAAGTCGTATCATTAGATAGCGTCGAATGGGTCGCTTATCTGGACGGCAGAATATTGGCGTTGGCGACCGCCATCGTCGTCGGCGTCTCCTTTTCGGTTGTCTTCATATTGAGTTCAAGGATCAGGAAGATCGACCTTGTCGCATCCTTCAAGTCCGTCGAGTGAGGTGCGCAGTTCTCACTCGACCTCCACCACTTTTTACGTTTTACCTGCGAGTGCAGAAATTCGATATAAACTGCAAAATTGTACTCGGACGACACCAAAATACTTAGCCTCCTATGCTGTGCAATTTTTCAACTTAAATCGAAAAATCGCTGCTGCAACTTGAAAAACCACACATCGCAGGTGTTGTCGCCGGGTAAAAAGTCCAAAAAATCGATATTAACTGTAAATTTGTACTCCGCTGTGTGACGTTCAGATAGATCGGCCGATGCCTAGTATAAGAATTCGAAAATAACTGCAAAACTGTACGCCGGTGCGGAGCGTTTTTTGAATTTCTTTAAGGATTGCTACGTGCTCCAAAACCGCATGATTTCCCGATGTATGCGTTCCGGAAACATCATCACCAGTTCGCCATGTGCTAAGCCCTCGAACTCTTTAGGGACAATCTGTGGGAATGCCTTCTTGGCATAAGAGAGGTCGCTTTTCCGTGCTCTTTTTTCTTCTTCGCCATACCAATACTCCATTTCCGTATCTATTGCCGGAACGGGATCGGGCATCGGGTAATTGTTTGCTGACCAGAAAACGTTGTAGATCGTTTTGCCTGAGTAGTGATTTTTTCCGAATTCAAACAGCTTTCGATAATGCGCTTCAGGATCTTCTCCTGCGGGTGTCCACCGTTCAGGAGGCATGACCATTTTCATGAGCCGCAATGATTTGAAAGCCACGCTGACCATCAGGTAATCTTTTAAAGCGATTAGTCGGCACACCCATGTTGGATAGGAATACGGCGTTATGCCCCCATCGACGATGACCTTCGTTACTGGCATCACTTGATTCGCCAACATGTACATGACGCTCGACCCGCCCATCGAAATGCCGTAGGCTACATCTAGGTGATGAACTCCTTTTTCACGGAGATAGAAGACGGCTTGTTCGACATTCTTTTCTATGGAGATGAAGTCAGTCCCCAACTCGTCGTGTCCGTCAGAGATGAAAAGGAAAACATGAAAGTCTTGTGAAAGCGCCTCTGCCGATCGTTTGAATACCCACCACGGCTCCGCGGCGCATTGAAACATCAGTAAAGTTCTTTCTTTGTTCTCACCGAATTCGTAAACTCTCATGATGATGTTCCCTATTATAGTTTGCTTTGCCATGCGTAATATTCAGAGAGGCTTATCTTGTCAGAACATGTTGCCCATGAGGGCGAACATGTCCAGAGTATTCGTACCCTATTATCGGAACATGTAGCTCTTTAGGGCGATGCAGCCCAACGCATTCGTTCAAAAAGGGTATTCTGCCAGAGCATGCAGTCTCAACAGACTACATGCTCCAGCCGGAACCTTCGGCCTGCAGTTCAGTCATACGCCTGAAGCTGCTGTTTGGATTCTCGCGCAGTTTGGCGGGGTTGCCCTCTTCGACGACTTCGCCGTCTTCCAACACGATGATCTTGTCTGCTGCTTCGACGGTGCGCATGCGGTGCGCGATCACAAGGACGGTCTTGCCTGTAAGGAGGCGTGACAGCGCGCCCTGCACTTTCGTCTCATTCTCTACATCGAGTGAAGCGGTGGCTTCATCGAGGAGCACGATGGGCGCATCTTTTAAGAGGGCGCGAGCGATTGAAATGCGTTGGCGCTCGCCGCCGGACAGTCTGGCGCCGTTTTCCCCGATGAGCGTGCCGTAGCCGTCAGGCAACTTGTTGACGAACTCGTCGCAGTTTGCCGCGGCAGCGGCGCGCAAAACCTCCTCATCGGAGGCGCCGTGTTTGCCGAGACGGATGTTTTCCATTACTGAATCGTCGAAAAGCACCACGTCTTGGAAGACCATGGAATAAGCACTTAAGAGTACTTCCGGGTCGACCGTGGAAATATCCACGTCTCCCACTTCAATCACACCATCGTCGATGTCCCAAAGTCTGGCTGCGAGACGGGCACAAGTGCTCTTGCCTGAGCCGGACGGGCCGACGAGCGCGGTAACCTCACCCTCTTTGGCGATGAAGCTCACGCCCTTGAGGACTTGTTCATTGTCGTACGCAAACCCCACATCCTTGAATACGATGTCGTAACCCTTCGGCTCGAAAACGTCGTCGCCTTCGGCCGTCGGCGTGTCGTAGATTTCCACGATGCGATTTGCCGATACTTCCGACATGAAGACCTCGGCGATCAAGGCAAGACTTTGGTCGAACGGGGCATAAATGCGCGAGATGACAAGGAGAAACATGAACAACAGCATGAAATCGATTTTTCCTGAGAGAATCAATTCTGCGCCGACGAGGATCGTCGTCGCCACGCCTAGGCGCATGATGACGCTGGCGGCGTTCACAAAAAGGCCCGCGACGAGTTCGCCGCGCCGTAATGTAGCTTCGTGTCTGTTGATCTTGACATTCAGTCTGTTCAAGAAGCGTTCTTGTTGATTCGTTGCACGAATCTCACGCATGTTTTCGAGCGTTTCCTGAATACCGTCGGAAACATCAACGGCTGCTTTTTTAGACACCTCGGCCAATCGGTTGGAGATCTTGCGGCTTCCGAACAGAAGGCCGAAAGCTACGGGGACTCCCCACAGGCAGGCAAGAGCAAGCCGCCAGTCTCTGATGAATAGACCGATTGCGATTATGGCCGTCGAAACGTAAGAGCCGTAAAGATAGCCCAGCACGTGTGACCAGACATGTTCTAAGCGGTTGACATCGCCCATGATCGTTTCCGTCAAATCGGCGAGATCGCGCTTCCCGAAATAGCCGAGCGGGAGTTTGCGAAGACGTTCGGCAAGCGTTATGCGCACGTGCTTGACTTCGCCGTAAACGAGACCGTACGTCACGCGGTATTGTTCAATGTGCGTGATAAAAGAGAGGATGAGAAAGACGATGATCAGCACGATAAAAAGCAGGACGTTTGGAAGAGGAGAGCCGTCCACCAGAGTATCGACCAACTGCATCATGAGCAGGTACAGAATACCGACGCCGCCCATCACGATGAGATTGACGACGACCGTCCAGATCATGCCCTTCTTCGTATTTGCGACGCCTTTATCCGATAATGCGTACTTGCGTTTGAAATTTTCTCCGAACATTTAGTACACCTCGCTTTCGTTTGAAATCCGCCATGAAAGCGCCCGGTTGTAATCGGCCCACATTCTGGAGTAGGGGCCTCCCGATTCTTTGAGTTCTTCGTGCGTACCTTCTTCGACAAGGTGGCCGCAATCGAGCACGATGATTCTGTCGGCGCCGATGACAGTCGACAGTCGATGCGCAATCATGATGACGGTGCGACCTTTCATAAGAGACGCGAAAGCTTTCTGGATTAGTTGCTCATTTTCCGGGTCGGCAAAGGCTGTCGCCTCATCCAACACAATAATCGGCGCGTCTTTTAAGATGGCGCGAGCGAGGGCGATGCGCTGTTGCTCTCCGCCGGAGAGATACGTACCATCCGTACCGATCATGGTATCCACGCCGTCGGGGAGTTTAGCGATGATGTCGTCGCACTGCGCGGCCGAAAGAGCCGCCTCAACTTCTTCACGTGTCGCGTCAGGTCTTGCGGCGCGCACGTTGTCAAAAATCGATGCCTTAAACAGTCGATTGTTTTGGAACACGAAAGCCACTTGGTCCATGAGTACATGAGGGTCGATCTCTCGGACATCCACGCCGCCCACTTCAACCGTTCCCGACGTCGTATCCCAAAAGCGCGGGATAAGGCTCGCAGCAGTTGTCTTACCGCCTCCTGAAGGGCCGACGAGAGCCACCGTCTGACCCGGTTCTACCGTAAATGAAACGTTTTCAAGTGCGGGCAAATCTGAGCCTTGGTAAGTGAAAGACACGTCCCTAAACGCCACACGGTTGCTTTTCGGTGTTTGCGGCTCTGATGATACTTTTTGTGTTGGCGCGTTCATGACGTGGTCAATGCGCTTTAGCGCCGTATCCGCCAGCATCATCCCGCCTGCGGCAAACATAATCTTGGCGAGAGCCGTAGAGATAATCGCCGAAAAGACGGCGTAAAAAGCAACATTCGTTATAAATCCTACGAAGTTGCCGGAGGCCAGCGCACCGGGTGCTAAGAAAAGAGCTACGGGCACAAGAAAGACAAAGGCGCCTTCGGTAAAAGTAAGGTTAATCGCTTGCGGTCGACGACAGACAGCTCCCTGATAATATTTGGCCTTATCGCTGTAATCCTCAATAGCCTGCTTGAAAGCTCTAAAAGAATACACAGTCTGTTGGAACACTTTGACGACGGGAATACCGCGCACGTATTCGGTACCTGTTTTGCTCATGGTATCGAGAGCCGCCTGGTATTCGGCGATGAGCCTAGCATTTTTGCCGCCCATCATGGAGGCCATGGCGAGGACGGAGATAATGGCCGCCATGAGGCAAGCGGCGCCCATGCGCCAGTCATAGACAAACATTAGGACGATCATGCCGATGAACATCGCGATCGTACCGACAATATCGGCAAGGTTGTGAGCCATGAGCGTTTCTGTCTCCGCAGCGGCGCCATCCAAGCGATTGCGAAGCAGCCCCGTCGCGTGGTGATCGAAAAAGCCGAGAGGCGCTTTCATCAGATGCGCAACACCTCGCTTGCGAATGTTGGCCGCCGTTCGAAACGCCGCTAAGTGCGTACACATGAGTGCGGCAAAGTAAATCACGATGCCGCCCACCGCAAAGGCGAACGCCATCAAGCCGTATGCCCTGATCCCTATCGCCTCTGTCCAGTTCGGCGCCACGGCAACCAAGTCGCGCACGACAAGCCAGATGCAGATATACGGCGCCATGCCTAAGAGCATGGCGACTGCCGAAAGCGTCAATCCTGCAAACGTTAGCCCCTTGTAGTTTCCTGCATACGCCAACAACCGGCTCACGGTTGAGGGCTTCTTATCTTCTTTCAAATTCATCATCTCCTTTAGTTAAAAAACAGATTGGCAATCCGACAAGCCAAAAAAGCCAATAGCAACGAGGACACAAAATAATATCCCAAGATACGCAGCGTCCATTTAACCGATCTCGTTTCCTGATAGGTCGAGGTAATGGCCATGAGACACGGCGCGTTGAAGGTGACTGCAAATATGAATGCTAAAGCTGCCGGCGGCGTAAGCGAAGCGAGGAGGACGTTTTCAAGTCCGGTTGCCATTTGGCCACCTGAGCCGACTGTTGCTGTAAACAAGGTTCCGGCGCCTAAGTATAAAGAGCCCAGAACACCTAGCGCGGCCTCCTTGCTGATCATCGAAGCGAAATATGCCAAGAACGTCTGCCATGTTAAGCCGAAGATGATCGTCACAGGCTCAATCGCTCGGCCAACTCGATACAGTAGCGATGTATCAGGATTGCCCGAGGCACTATAGGTCAAAAGCCAGAAAACCAAAGAAACAAGAAAGATGACCCGAAGCGCTCTGGCTAAAATGTCCCATGTCCGAACGAGAATCGACCGCAATAATGCCTTCCATCTTGGTCTGTGATAAGGCGGCAATTCCATGATCAATCCCGCGCGCTCTTCTTCTCGAATTAGTTTCGAGCCGAATATTTTGGCCGTTATCAGCATATGAAGACCGGCAACGATGAAGATGGCGACAATAATCAGAGGAGCCCACGCTCCAAAGAATAGAGAAGAAAGCACGGGAACAATCGCCCATGTTGCCGCACAGGGAACGACCCAGGCTAAAGCAATGGTAAGAACGCGCTGACCCCAAGAATCAATCACACGCGTACCTGCGGCACCACCGATCGTGCAGCCAAAGCTGACCACTAAAGGCATGACCGATTTCCCTTGCAGCCCTAATTTGGCCATGGTGCCGTCAAAGACATACGAGACGCGAGCCATGTAGCCGACTTCTTCCAAAAAGCCGAATACGAGATTGACACCCAGAACAAATCCGATCATGGCCACAGCAAAATAGAGGGTGTTCAATACAACTTGCGATATCAGGTCGATCAGCATCTGCGATGCGCCAATAGCGCTCAAAGCCTCCGCGATCGGTCCTCCTAATCTGGGAATCATGCTGCCGAGCGTCATAATCGGCGCGGCGGGGATAAAAGAGGCAACAAGTCCTAAGAGGATGATGAGTATGGCGAGCGGTTTTCCCCATCTTCGATGAGTGGCCAATCTATCGAATTTGGACAGAAGAGGCTTATCCTGTTCCTGAACGAGAGTGTCAGAAAGCAGTTCGTCAATCCATTGAAATTTGCAACCACCCGTTTGTAAAGGACCATTTCGGATAGAGGACCGAATCTTCTGCGTTTTTAAATATGCTTTCGGCTCTAAGCCGCTTTTAACCTTTTCTAAAATAGCCGCATCACCCTCGATCAGTTTTATTGCAAGCCAGTGAGGAGAGTAGTTGTCAATCCCCTCCGGAGGCATTAATGCGAGGAGCTCTTCATAGATCCCTTTTTCAATGGTGCGGAATCTTGCGATTAAAGAATCAATGCTGATTTGTTGTTTCTCTTTCATGGCTTTATCAATGGCCTCATAATAACGGTCATATTGCTTGCGATCGGCTGCAACAAAGGGAATGACGGGAATTCCCAGCTTCTCCTCGAGCTTTTTTGCATCAACTGTTTTTCCTTGGGCTTCAGCTACATCCACAAGGTTCAGCAGAAGTATCGCGGGACACTCAATACCGGCATAATCAGCCAGCATGAAAAGGCTTCTGGATAGTTGGGAAGAGTCTGCAAGGATACAGACAACATCTGCCTGACCGGAGGCGATGTAGTCACGCGTAATGATTTCTTCCTCAGAATTGGCAGAAAGGCTGTATGTGCCGGGCAAATCAGTGACACGATAGCGCGCGCCATCTCGATTGTAGTATCCTTCCTTTTTCTCAACGGTTTTGCCGGGCCAGTTGCCAACACGCTGACGCGCACCGGTTAATCCGTTAAATAATGTGGATTTCCCGGAGTTTGGCTGACCTAGAAGAGCGATCGTCGGACACTTGGTCATTGCTGCTTTGTTCATTCGATCACCTCCACCAAGACGTTCTTGCTTTCCTCACGATTTAGAGCGACCACAGTATCACGACCGTAAAAAAGTATTGGGAACTTCTTTTCGTTGTGCAATATCGCAAGCCTACAACCAATGGTCAGCCCGATTGATGTTGCCCGGCTGAGAAACCGTTGATCGCCTTTTACATCAGAAACGACAACTTTTTGCCCGGCATTAACTTCATTAAGCGCAATCATCTCTTATCCTCCTCACAACATAGTTTTGTAATGAAGCGAATAACTGCTTCATTGAATAAAAGCCCTTAGTTAAGCGCAGTTAACTTATGGTTAGCTTATACTAACTCACAGCGTCTATTTTTTCAACTACTTGATACAGCCGGTTTGATGTTCGAACGATTGGGTGATGTCTCCCCGGGCTCATAGGGCAAAAACGAAGCGCCCGGCGCCCGGCGCCTGCCCGGCGGATGTCTCCCCGGGCTCATAGGGCAAAAGGGGTGTGAAATCAACGCGGTGATCTTGCAAGCGGCGTTAAGCGAAGGTGCAGGGTGTGTGGAGCGGGGGTATTCGGGTTTTTCACGACTAAATCTTGCAAAAGGAACACGAAATAGTTTAAAGTTAGATATCGCTAACTCCAGGGCGCCGACAATTATTTGCAAGATCAAGGGGGAGATATGAAACCTGATTATAGAAACTGGGTACCGAAAAACATGCTGTCCTTGCTGGCTTTTTTTGCTTTTCTTTGTTTTGTGATCACGTTTCTTCTGCTGTGGTTGCTGGAACCCGGAGTAAAGAGAGTTGTATGGTCTTCTATTTGTCTCGTAGTTGCTGTTTCGCTGACAGAGAATAGTCTTTGGATGACAAGGATGTACCGTGCTTTTTCCTATGACGGTAACCGCAAGCTTTCCAAGGGTGTTGTTGAGGGGCTCGCAAGTTATGTTAAAGCTCTGGAAAATGGATTGATCTTTGATGTTGGTTGCGGCAGCGGTGCCTTGACCATCGCCGTCGCAAAAAGGAACCCTGCGGCGAAAGTGATTGGTATTGATCGTTGGGGCAAAGAGTACGGTTCGTACAGCAAAAATCTTTGTGAGAGAAATGCAAAGTTGGAAGGTGTCGATAACGTTGAATTCAGACGGGAAGACGCCGTTAAGCTGGATTTCCCGGACGAAAGTTTTGATGCCGTAACGAGCAATTACGTTTATCACAACATTAGCGGCATAAACAGACAAGAGCTGCTTGTGGAGACACTGCGTCTCGTAAAAAAGGGTGGCACTTTTGCGATACACGATATTTTCTCCAAGGGAAAATACGGCGACATGCAGTCGTTTATCAGGGAGTTAGAAGACATGGGTTATGAAAATATCCGGCTCATCGATACAACGGACGGTGTGTTCATGACGAGGAAAGAGGCTACAAAGTATAGCCTGAGTCACTCGGCAACCTTGCTTAGAAAGAGGGAAAGATGATATATGGGACTATTGAAAAAAATCTTTAACCAGACAAAAAAGCCGGAGGGCTTCCTTGGGAAAATGATGCTTAGGGGCATGAACAGCGGACACGCGAGAATGGCCGATTGGGGCATGTCCTTCCTTAGGGATGTTTCGCCTTCGGAGATTGTGGAACTCGGCTGTGGCGGAGGCAGGAATGCAGGCAAATTACTGAAAATGTATCCGGAGGCGCGCTTGACCGCCATCGATTTTTCGCCTCTCTGCGTGGAAATGACGCGGAGATATAACAAGGCCATGGTTGACGCAGGAAGGTGTGTCGTGCAGGAAGGTGATGTGTCTAATCTTTTGTTGGAAGAAGGCAAATATGACCTTGCGACTGCCTTTGAGACGGTGTATTTCTGGCCCGGTCTTGAGCATTGCTTTGCCGAAGTCGCAAAAGTATTGAAGCCGGGCGGCGTCTTTATGATTGTGAACGAATCGGACGGGGTAGATCCGGCGACGGTGAAGTTTGAGAAAATCATCGATGGTATGAAGTGCTATACGCCTGAGCGCATCGAAGTCGCTCTAAAAGCGGCAGGATTCGAGATCAGTCAAAGTGCTCGTCATCGTTCAAAGCCTTGGATTACGATTGTCGCAAAGAAAATCCGAGTTGGAAAATAGAAGGGAAATTACACCAACGCCTTCGGAACTTGCTGCTCGCTCTTCTAATACTCGTGTCCTTTTAACGATTGCCCTGTTTTCATTAGGCTGTTTCGGCTCATTTAACTTCAGATGTTGAAATAGCCGAACATTAGCGGCATGTAGGCTACTCCATAGGCGTTTACCATGTGAACGTATGTAAGTAACTAAATGGGCGGCACATATGAATGACATGCAAATCTCTACCGATTCATTATTGGCGAGAACGTGGTGCCTAACAAGACTGTTTCTTGCAGCTAGAAAGGGAATTTCTCGATCGACAATAGTCGATAGCCCACTTCCTCAATAACTCGACGTATTTGTTCCTCTGTAACTGCTTTGGCGGCGCTGACTTTGACTTTGCCGGCTTCGAGATCGATCTCTGCTTCTAACCCTAGTGTTTGCAACGCTTCTGTGACATGTCTTGCACAGTGTTTGCACATCATGCCTTCAACCGTTAATACTCGTTCAAAATGATCCATTGCTTGACCCTCACGTTCTTTTCTTTCTATCGCATGGGTTTGTTTCGTTGTCCTGTTTTCAATACGCACAACATCCGGTGTAAAGCCGCACTCCTCTTCATCTGCTACGGTTGTCAGTGGGAGCGCTGGCTTAAAACGACGCAGGCGCAGGGCATTGCTGACGACGAAAAGGGAGCTGAGGCTCATGGCCGCCGCTCCGTACATCGGCGTCAGCGTCAGACCCCAAGCGCAGAATACGCCTGCAGCCAAGGGAATACCAATGATGTTATAGATGAAGGCCCAGAAGAGATTCTGCTTGATGGTGCGGAGGGTGGCTTTGCTTAAGGCAATGGTGTTCACGGTCGCGCGTATGTCGTTGTTGAGCAGGACAACGTCGGATGTCTCCATGGCGATGTCGGTACCGGCGCCCATGGCCACGCCCACATCTGTCGTGGCCAAGGCCGGCGCGTCGTTGATGCCGTCACCCAGCATCATGACTTTGCGGCCTTTCGCTGTCAGTTCGCGTATTATGTCGGCTTTGTCCGCCGGCAACACTTCGGCGAAGACCTGATCGATGCCGAGTTCTTTTGCCAAAGGCAGTGCGATGGCCTCGAGATCACCCGTCAAGAGAACTGTTTTCAACCCGTCATTCTTAAAGGCTTGGATCGCCTCTCGCGAGCCGTTCTTCAGGCTGTCCGCCACGCCGATCACCATGCGCAAGGTACCATCGACGGCGACATAAAGCGGTGTCTGTCCGGCGACGAGAAGATTGTCGACGGCAGCGATCCAAACAGGATAGACAGCGACTTGTTCTTCTTCGAGATAGCGTGCATTGCCTGCCAAGACGTGTTTGCCTTGTACGAAACCGCTGACTCCACGTCCGGGTACGGCGATAAAATCTTCTGTGCTGCCCATTGTGAGTCCCGCAGCCGTTGCCGCCTGCACGACAGCAGAGGCCAAGGGATGTTCGGAAACGGCTTCAACCGACGCGCAAAGAGCGAGCCATTCATGTTCGTCAGCTCCTGTCTCAACGACGAGAGTTGTTACGCGCGGCTGACCGCGCGTCAGCGTACCTGTTTTGTCGCTGACGACGGTGTCGACGTTAGCGGCATGTTCAAGCGCTTCTCCTGAACGAAAGAGGATCCCGTGCTTGGCGCCCTGTCCTGTCGCGACCATGATGGCAACGGGCGTCGCCAATCCGAGCGCGCAGGGACATGAAATAACAAGCACAGTAATCGAGTGTCCCAATGCCTGTGCGAACGCCGTGCCTAAGAATAGGTGAACGATGAGCGTCACGAACGCGATGGCGATTACCGTCGGGACGAAAATAGCCGCAACACGATCGGCCAATTTGGCGATCGGCGCGCGCGAGGAAGAGGCTTCTTCGACTAAGCGAATCATCTGCGCCAAGGTGCTGTTGCTGCCTACCTTATCGGCGCGATAACGGAAACTGCCCGATTGATTGATCATGCCGGAGAGCACCTGATCCCCCGGCACCTTTTCGACCGGGATTGACTCCCCCGTCACCGCCGCCGTATCGAAGCTGCTGTAGCCGCTGACGATGGTGCCGTCAACGGGCAGCTTTTGCCCGGGGCGGATGACGATTGTGTCGCCGACGCGAATCCCCTCAAGCGGCAAGAAGACGCTTTCTCCGTCACGTTCGACTTCCGCCTCCGGAGGCACAAGTTCCATCAAATCCGCGATGGCGCTGCCCGTTTTCGCCGTCGCTCTGCCTTCCAACATGCGGCCCAAGGCGATCAGCGTCAGGATTGTTGCCGCCGATTCAAAATAGAGGGAGTGGCGCAGTTCAGCTAACAGTGCCAGATCGAGCTTCGTTACGGCAGCTGCCATTTGATAGAGAACCACGATGCTATAGAGGAAGGCCGAACCCGAACCGACCGCGATCAAGGCATCCATGTTCGGATTGCGCCGCCAGAGCGACATAAAGCCGCGCCTGAAAAGATCGCGATTGAAGTAGATGACGGGCAGAGTAAGAAGCAGCTGCGTCAGGGCGTATTGCAGACTGTGCTCAACACCGGTAAAAAAGCCGGGCAGGGGGAGACCGATCACCGGTCCCATGGTCAGGTACATGAGCGGCAACGTAAAAACAAGTGATGGCCAAAAGCGCTTTTTGGCTGCCCTATATTCATCCTCACCAAAACGGGGCGCGGTTTGAGCGCGGGAAGTTGTAAAGCCTGTGCCTGAAGCCTTTCCGGCTCCACCCCGTCCGCTCGTTACGGCTACGGCTGTTCCTGTAACAACGCCGCTGTCACCCATGCGCCTTTGTTCTGTCAGCGCGGCTCCGTAGCCCGCTTTCTCGACCGCCGCAATGACTTGAGCCGCCTGAAGCGGCGAAACGGGGGTGAGTTCGAGCCGCATTTTCTGCGTAAGCGGGTTCACTTCGATATCGATGATTCCCGGCAAAGGTTGAAGCGCACGTCTGACCGCCGCCGCACAGGCCGCACAGCTCAAGCCCTCTAATTGAAAGTGCCATTCTTCACCCTTACGGCTTTGGACATTGGGAGTCGCCGCGGCTCCTGTGACGGGTATCGCAGCCATTAAGCGGAACTCCTTTGCCGGTTTTCTTTGGCTCTATCTAGCATCAACAAGAGACCTCCTAAATTCCATATGTTGCCCAAGGAAAAGGCGCCGACCGATATGGCATTGACGATCGCATGGTTGCCGAAGACGACAATCAGGCCGCCAAGCAGCGCGCCGACCGGCATGGAAAAGATCCAGCACCAACGGGGATAAGGGCTAAAACCTTTCGTAAAGGCTTTTATGTGAGAGAAGACCAGTATCATCCAACATGCGAAGAGAGTTACATAAAGAGGCAAGGGAAAATAACATGCAAATTTTATGGAAGCTTCAAGGGCAGTTTCCGGGCTGGCCGCTGTCATATATTTATAAAAAAAGGCAGCCGCCAAGGAAGACACGTGGACACCGGCGCCGCCAAAAGTTAAAAAGCCCAAAATTCCCACCCTATACAACTTGGCGTATTTCCGGGAATACGGCTTGATAAGTTTATAGATGCCGAGATGGCCAATGCCTGCAATCGGAACACCAACGGATCCCAAAATAGCCGACCAGAACAGCCTGTAGTCTGAGATCGTAAGATACGGAGAGACGAGACCCCTTATCCCGTCAAGGTTTTCATCCCTGACACCCCAGCCTGCGAGAAAGTCGCCGACGAGGATCATTATGGCTCCTATGAGACCGATCACCATTAGACGTTTTATACGATTCCACTCGATGGTTTCTTCAATTGCGATTTCATTTTTCATGGTTTCCGCCTTCAAGCTCATTCCGGTTTCCTGCCTTACACTTGCATGGTCCTTTCAATATGTTAGCGACAGCTAACCTGCCGTGTCAATAACTGAGAGGAAAGATTTTTTGATGCAGTAGTCGAGTTCTTATGCTATATTTAGTTAGTCCAGCCTAACCAGCTGGATGTTTTGATATGCCGACTGAAGAGACAACAGACTTCTTCCATATATTAACGTTATCGTTAGAGGCAATAAATCGGGAGATCGAAAGAATGAACAAAAAAATCAAAATCGAGAAGAATACGGTGCAGGAGACATTGGTCATGCCTTTGTACGGAAAGGCGTGGGCTGTCAAACATTATCCGGATCTGTTCCATGATACGGATTGTCAGAAAATCATCGATCAGCTGGATTATGATTTCTCTACCATGCGGATGCAAAATAACAGTATTAAGATGAAGATTGGCGCTCTTGCCGCCGCCATAAGACAGTATGCTCTGGTGTGCGAGGCGCGAGAGTATCTGAAAGATTATCCCAAGGCGTTGGTGGTCAACTTAGGGTGCGGCTTAGACACCGCGGGTCATCAGGCGGATAATGGAGAATGCCGCTTTGCCAATGTGGATTTCCCAAATGTCATCGAGCTTCGGGAGCAGCTCATACCGTCTACAGACCGGGAAAAGAATATCGGCTCCGATCTGAATGATCACTCGTGGTTCGATAAGATTGATTTTCGAAAAGAGGATGGTGCTGTATTCATTGCTTCCGGCGTTTTCATCTATTTAAAAAAAGAAGATGTTAAAAAGCTCTTCTGCGCAATGGCCGAGCGCTTCCCTAGAGCGCGGCTTGCCTTTGACGCACAAAACCGCAGAGGTATGGAGCTGGACTTGAAGGCAATCAAGGCCTCCGGCATAGATGTCAGCACCAATTTTTATCTGGATGAGCCGGTAAAAGAGCTGGCCTCCTGGTGTGACAGGTTTGACCGTGTTCAGTGGAAAGGGATGTCCACCGGTTATATCAAACTCGACAAGCGGTTTGGAAATTTCTTTAAGCTGTTGGCTCGCTACGCTGACAAAAAGGGTATGTCCCAGCTGAATGTAATCGACTTCCGAAAGGATTGATAACAAAAAAGGCTTTCGATATACCGCTGTTTTCGACTCTTGTCCGCATTAAATCCGACTTTTCTTGACAAAAAATTGTCCTGTAGTTAGAATAGGCTAACCACAGTTAGTTGTGGATAACTTCAGAAGGTGGGAGAGGGAGCTGTTGCTAAGAGTTAGAAAGCTCAGTTTTTCTTACGGAAAACATAAAGTTTTAAATAACGTCAACTTTACTATTGATGAGCCTTGCGTTGTGTCCTTGATCGGGCCGAACGGATCGGGCAAGTCAACACTATTGCGTTGCCTTAACGGGTTGTTGCCGGTGAAGAACTACACAGTTTTTTTATTTGACAAACCTATCGAAAAACTCGGTGTTAAAGAAAGGGCAAAGCTTATCTCCTACCTTCCTCAGAACCAGGAAAGACTGCGGGGCGTCAATGTCCATGAGCTTGTTTCCATGGGTCGAGCGCCTTACCACAGATCCGGCTGGGTCAATAACAAGAAAGATATAGAGCAAATCAACTGGTCAATCGATTACATGCAGCTTGGCTCCATGATCCACCGGCCTCTTGAAAAACTTTCCGGCGGCGAGAGACAGAGAGCGTGGATCGCCATGGTTCTTGCACAAGACACGCCAATTATTCTCCTAGATGAACCGGCCACTTATATGGACCTGAAGTATCAATATGAACTTTTAAAAACATTGAAGGATTTTAAGGAATCTTTTAATAAGGTGATCATCGCCGTTTTCCACGACATCAACCACGCCATCAAGGTTTCAGATCAGGTTTATCTCTTGAATGAAGGAAGTATTTATCGTGCGGGCGCAAGTGAGCAAGTGATCACAGAGGAATCTGTCAAAGATGTTTACGACGTGCGTGTACACGTATGTGATTTCAAAAAATGCCGTCACAAGGTCGTTGTGCCGGCAGAAGTTTAAGCACATTTTTTAAAGAACATTTTGAAGAAAGGAGGTGGCTTGCTTGATTCGTTTTATGTTACATACGCCTGTCAATGTCCGTGGCCGTATGTTGGACTACATAAAGGCAAGTCTTAATGAACTGGAGGAAGAAGTCGGGGACAGCATTCAGCTGTTCACTCCGCACGATCCGGAATACTCATCTGACTGTACGGAGGAATGGTTGACGCCTTCGATTGAAAAAGGCATCATGCCCGATGTTATTGTCACGCATGCGACGGAATTTGCGTCACTTAAAGAAGAGGAGCGAAGCAGGCTGTTCTCCGGGCTTGCCGGCCGATACGCCAAGTTGAATCCGATAAGGGAAGAGATGAGTCGTCTCTGCGATCCTCAAGGTATTTTCTATCCGATCTCGGTCACGCCATTGGCCATGATCTACAACACAGAAAAGGTAAATGCGGAAGACCTGAACGGGTCGTGGACTGATTTATTCAATGATAAGTACAGTGTTATTTTCCCTGATCGCGATAAGCCGTTATGTAGAGCCGTTGGCAGCTATTTAAAAGCGAATTATCCCGACCAATTTGCGAAATTCGAAGAAAAAGTGGTCTACGACGGCTCACCTGCCAACATGCTCAGGCTTGTCGCTTTCGGTCAGTACGACATGGCCATGACGCTTTTATCCTTTGCGAGCATCGCGCAACAAGATCGCGTAAAGATCAATAAGGCAAAAGAAGGCTATATTCCGCTGCCCCAACTCATCGTCTGGAAACAAGGCGTAAGTGAACGCTTGTCGGTTCTTGCGGATATGCTGACAGGCTCAGAAATGCAGGCGTATTTGGCGGAGCAGGACACTTGGACAGTAAACGAAAACATTCCGCTATCCGGTACAAGTCAAGAGATGAAACAACTCACAGAATGGAAAGGCTGGAACTTTTATCTTGAAGCTGTCGACGCTTTCGACAAGTATGGCAGCCGTGACGAGAAAGGCGAATAACATGCTCATTTCAAACGAAAACTATGATCAGTTGAAACCGATGTACCCGCTTCTCGTCCAACAGTTTGTCGATGATTATAACTTGATGCGCGGCGTCGCTCTGGACATTGGCTCGGGACCCGGTTGGCTCGGCATGGAACTGGCAAAAATTACACATATGAAGATCGTCTTTCTCGATCTTTCTCAAGACGCTTTGGACACGTCGAGGCGGAACTTTGAAGAACTGAATGTTGACAACGAGGTCGAATACATAAAGGCTGACGTCCATGAGCTTCCGCTGGAGGACGATTGCGCCGATTTCATTATGAGCAGAGGATCTATCTGGTTTTGGGCGCAGCCGCAAAAGGGTCTGAAGGAAATCGAACGCGTCTTAAAGCCGGGCGGCGTTGCGATTGTGGGCGGCGGTCTTGGGCGATATCTTCCCGAGAGCATGAGAGCCAGACTGCAAGGCAGCATTAAACAGAGGTTGAAAGAACGAATGGAGACGAGACCCAACCCCGCCGAGTTTAAGGCCATGGTGGAAACAGCGGGCTTGAACAACTACAAGGTTTTAACTGAAAGTGAAGGCGGCGGGCGCTGGGTTGAGATTAGGAAATAAGTGTAAAACAAAAGAGTTTACATAAAACATTTGAAAGGAACAGTGATCATGTATAAACGCAAGAAAATCTTTGCACTTTTACTTAGTGCGCTGTTGTTGTTAGGAGTCATAAGTGGATGTGCCGACAATCAAGCCACTCCCTCGACTCCTTCGGAAAGCTCGTCCACACCTGAGAGTTCATCTCCGCCGGAAAGCTCACAAACTGAGCCGGAAGCTGCCATGAAGACTGTCACGGATGACTTGGGACGCGAGGTGTCAATGCCGGTTAAGCCTGAACGGATTCTGGCGTTAAACTCCGCAAGGATAGAAGAACTGTTCAGTCTCGGCGTTACGCCTGTGGCCAAGGTGGACGAGTACAAGATTCGTGAAGAGGGAATGAACCTCCCGAGCGTCGGACAGTCAAAGAATATTAACATTGAGGCCATTTACGAAGTGAAACCCGATCTGATTCTGGCTCACACCAGGAACCACGGCGACATCGTCAAGGCCTTAGAGGAGACGGGATTCCCCGTGTATTACTTTGACCCGGCAAAGAATCAACAACTTTCCGACAACGACGTCTTAATGTTTTTGGCTGAACTGATCGGCAAAGAAAAAGAGGCTCAGCAATACATCGATGAACTCAATGCTTTCTCCGCAGAATACGCGAAGAAAATCGCTGAACAAACGGACATCAAGACAGGTGTCATCATCAATGACGGCGATACCGTCAAAGCGGCTCAGAAAGCTTCAGGTTTCGGCGCCGTCTTAGAGGCTTTGGGGATCGAGAACATTGTGCCTGACGATCTGCCCGGTGCCGCCACAGCGTCTTTTGTCAACTTTGATGTTGAGACGATTTTGGAAAAGAACCCGGATATTGTGCTCATCATGGCCGTCAGCAACGATAAAGAACAAAACAAGGCGCTGTTGCAAAAGTACGTAAAAGACCCCAAGTGGGCAGGAATGGACGCCGTAAAGAATGGGCGCGTGATGATTCTGCCGTTTAAGGTGAATCCGAATCGCTCTTCACGTCAGGACATGATACGCATTACGGCTGAGACGATTCTGTCGTCCGTAAAATAATCGCGGTGGAGAGCATTTGCCGTTGAAAAAACCTGCTGAAGCCCTCAAATACATTAAGGCGTACCGATTAGCGTTCATCTTTGTCTCAGCGTGTGCCCTCATCCTGATTGTTTTTTTCAGCACGATGGTGGGTACGATCAAGTTTTCCGCGTGGGAAATCTTGGAGTTGCTTAAAGGAAATGTAGAGGGAGAGCTGATCAACCAGATCATTGTAAATGTTAGGATGCCTAGGATTCTGACGGGCGTTCTTGTCGGCATGAATCTTGCGGTTGCGGGCGTTTTGTTGCAAGGACTCATACGAAACCCTATGGCATCCCCTAACATTATCGGCGTTAACGCCGGAGCGGGCTTGGCGGCTGTCATCATCATGGCGCTGTTGCCGGAAAGAATTGAGGGTATACCGATTGCCGCTTTTGTCGGTGCCATGGCGGCCGCTGTTCTCGTCTATTTGCTCACAAGCACGTCAAGCAGAGACAGGATCGTTCATGTTGCTTTAGCGGGGGTGGCCGTATCGAATCTCCTCCGAGCAATCACATCAGGTCTTATGATGATCCATAGCGACATCTTGGACGTGACGTATTCGTGGCTTATGGGAAGCCTTTCAGGCAGAAGCTGGACGGCATTTCAGACGATTTTGCCCTACAGTCTTGTCGCACTGACTGTGAGTTTAATCATAAGTCCTAAAATGAATTTGTTAGGCTTAGGCGATGATGTAGCGAGCAGCGTAGGTCTGCCTCTCAGATTTTATCGTCTGTTGATTATTTTTACGGCGGCCGTTCTGGCGGGAAGCGCTGTAAGCGTCGCCGGTACGATCGGCTTTGTCGGTCTCATCGCGCCAAATTCCGCCAGGCTTTTTGTCGGCAATGATCACCGCTATCTCGTTCCTTTGTCCGCTGTGTTTGGCGGCATTCTGTTGACACTGTCGGATACGGTCGCGAGAACGATATTTCAGCCCGTCGAGCTATCGGTCGGCATTATAACGTCCGTTTTGGGGGCTCCGTTTTTCCTAGCTTTGTTGTACCGGAAAGGTAAGGAGAGACATGCGTAATGGACGAATGATAGAAGCGAGGTCATGATGAGATTTCTTACCGTTTCCGGTCCGCCTTCTTCCGGTAAAACATCCGTTATTTTGAAGGCGCTGGAAGTTTTAAAACCGAAAACGCTTAAAATCTGCGTCATGAAGTTTGATTGCTTGGCAACCAATGATGACAGGCTATATGCGGCTCATGGTATTGACTCTAAGGTTGGTCTCTCTGGCAGCCTTTGCCCTGACCATTACTTCGTGAGCAACATCGACGACTGCATCGATTGGGGTATTCGGCACGGCTACGATGTCTTGATCAGTGAAAGCGCCGGTTTATGCAACAGATGTTCACCGCATATTAAAAACTGTACGGCAGTATGTGTCATCGACAACTTGATGGGGATCGACACGCCGAAAAAAATAGGGCCCATGCTCAAAATGGCGGATGTAATAGTCATCACGAAAGGAGATATCGTCTCACAGGCCGAGCGGGAAATCTTTGCCTTGAAAGTCAGACAGGCCAACCCTCTGGCCACGATTCTCCATGTCAACGGCATGACCGGGCAAGGGGCGGGTCAGCTGGCCGCCATCATCGAACATGCGACAGAGGTCGAAAGCTTGCGCGGCGCGATGCTCAGGGTCAGTATGCCGTCAGCTCTCTGCTCATACTGTTTAGGTGAGACTCAAATCGGCAAAGAAAAGCAAAAAGGTAACGTACGAAAGATGATCTTGGATTAGCCGGGGAAAGCAATGGAAAAATTGACGATTGCTGAATTGCGTTCAACATACCCTTACGTCGATGATTTTTTCGATGTCAATGGCTTGGTTGTTGAGAATGATCACCAAACAGTGGCAGAGTATATTTACGATCTCCCATTTTTGTTTTTAGAGGACATGGGGCTTGAACATGAAGGTTTGATCAAGCAGTTTAGAGCCTTCATGTCGAGCATGCAGGGGCTCAATAAAAGCCAAATGTTAGTAGTTGACTCTCTGACGATCATCGGCGGCACGGATAAGTCGGGACAACGTGAGCAAACTGAGTTGACGATCGAAAGAGGAGAGATTATCTGTATTGTCGGCCCGACGGGATCAGGCAAGAGCAGGTTGCTGGCGGACATTGAGTGGATGGCACAAGGGGACACGCCAACGGGACGAAAGATCTTGATTAACAATGCGATCCCACCGGAATCTTGGCGCTTTTCCATTGACCATAAGCTAGTCGCGCAATTATCGCAGAACATGAACTTTGTGATGGATATCTCCGTGGAAGACTTTGTGCGGCTCCATGCTTACAGTCGAATGGTTCAAGATCAAGAAAAAATTATTGAGTCCGTCATCATGTGTGCAAACGAATTGGCTGGAGAGACATTCGATCCGAGCACTCCTCTCACTTCTTTAAGTGGCGGCCAGTCGAGAGCTTTAATGGTCGCCGATACCGCCTTGTTAAGCTCTTCGCCCATCGTGTTGATCGATGAGATCGAGAATGCCGGCATCAATCGGATGAAGGCAATGAAACTCTTAGTTGACCAGAATAAAATCGTCTTGATTGCGACCCACGACCCTCTTCTGGCTCTTATGGGTAACAAGCGGCTTGTTGTTAAAAATGGCGGCATCAATCAGGTCATAAAAACAAGTAAAGTTGAAAAATTGCACTTAGAAAAAATTATTGAGCTAGATAAGGTGTTGACGGAGTATAGGGAATGCATCAGAAACGGCGAGATTTTACTTGATCTTCACTGAAGGCAATGTGAGGGTTCTAAATATCTTCTTGGAAAGCAGAGCCAGTTCGTTTCGGCTTGAGTTTGATCGTTTTTCAGCATCTAAGACACTGACTTGGGCCTGCAACACTTCTCCGGTTCGGCGTTGACCTAATCAAATCTGTGAGCTACAATTCAGTTAGGCTCATGCCGAATTAGATCATGGAGGTTTTACCATGGATAAGAGAGAAGTACTGAAAGCCGTTGCCGACGAAACGCGCATGAACATCTTGAAGTTGCTGTTGGGACACAACTACTGCGTTCGCGCGTTGGCGAATGAGTTGGGACTGACGGAAGCGACGATTTCGCAACATCTGAAAGTCTTGCGTGAGGCGGGTTTGCTCGTGGGGGAAAAGCGCGGCTATTACATGCACTATTCTGTACAGCGACCCGTTTTATTCGAGCTGGCGAAGGAGTTTGAAGCTTTGGCGGCCACAGAGCGCGAAGATTGTAAGCCCGAATCGCGCGATGATTGTCCCGCTGTTGAGAAGCGGGAGTGCCCGAAAAAAGGCACGTGCAGCGGTGAAGTTATGGAGTTCTGCCACGGCTCGGACTCTAACTAAGGGGTAGTGAGATCATGGAGATGGTCAGTGTCAGAAATCTGAAGAAGATGTACGGAGACGTTACTGCCGTGAACGATATTTCCTTTGATATTCGTCGCGGTGAAATCTTCGGCTTGCTGGGCCCGAACGGAGCCGGGAAGACATCGACCATCAACATGATCATCGGGCTTTCTCGTCCCACGGCAGGCGACATTACGGTTGACGGTATCGATGTACGAAAGCAAACGAAGAAGGCACAGGCCTTGATGGGGATCGTGCCGGACGAGAGCAATCTGTACAACGAAATGGACGGGTTTGACAATCTCTGTTTCTGTGCTGCTTTGTACGGCATGCGCAAGGAAGAGCGTGAGCCGAGAGCTCGTGAGCTCTTGGAGCAATTCAAATTGACTGAAGCCGGCAAACGCCCGTTCAAAGCGTATTCCAAAGGAATGCGCCGCAAATTGACGATTGCTGCTGCGCTCATCCACTCTCCGAAGATCCTGTTTCTTGATGAACCGACGACGGGTATCGACGTCGAAAGTTCCAGACAAATCCGGGACATGATCGTAGACTTGAAAAGGCAAGGAACGACAATCCTTCTCACGACCCACTACATTGAGGAAGCCGAGCGCATCTGTGATCGCATCGCCTTCTTAGCGGAAGGGCGCATCGTCGCGTCGGGCACCGTGCCCGAATTGATGGATCGTGTCACACGCGGTCATGCTATCCGTTTCGTCACGGATGAAAACGCCGAAAGTCTTGCCCCTGAACTTCAATCTCAATTTAGAAACAGTGAGGTCACGATCGGTGCGGATCATTCTCTTGTGATGGAAACGGAGAATCGACAAGCGCTGCTTCCTGTCATGCAATTTTTCCACGACAAGGGAATCGTCATCTACGAGGCGAGAGAGTTGCGTCCGTCGTTGGAAGATGCGTTCGTCGAACTGACCGGCATCGAATCCTCTGTGATGAAAAAGGAAAAAGAGAAAGGGGGGCGCCGATGAGAAGCTGGATCGCGTTTTGGAACATTTTGAACAAAGACATCAAAAATTATTACCTGAAACCGCCGAATATCAGCTGGGGCATCATCTTCCCCCTTTCGTGGACGCTCATGCAACTCATTCGCTCTCCCGGCGGGAGCATCTTGGAGCTGCTCCCCGGCCTGATCTCGATGAGTGTTTTGTTCGGTACAACATCTATGCTTGCCGTCACCATCACGTTTGAGCGGAGTGGACGATCGTTCGAGCGACTGCTCTTGGCGCCCATCAGCCTGAATACGCTCGTTCTCGCAAAAATCTCGGGAACGATCCTGTTCGGCTTGTTCAACGCACTCGTCCCGGTCATTTTCGCGAGCTTTTTTGTCGATTTGAAAGGGATAGTCTGGGGAGTCGCATTTTTCGCTGTCGTAATGATCGCGATCACTTCTTCTCTCATGGGACTCCTCATCGCCGTATCGGCCAAACAAGTTTTCGAGGCACAAACATTCTCGAACTTTTTCCGCTTTCCGATGCTGTTCCTCTGCGGGTTGTTTGTGCCAATTGTAAAACTGCCCGTGTTTTTGCGTCCTGTTTCTTACTGCCTGCCGCTCACCTATGGTACCGATATTCTCAAGGGTATGATTAACACGACGAACACACTTTCACCGGCACTGAGTTTTGCGATATTGCTGATCTTTGTGGTGCTCCTGTTTGTGGTTTGCAGATATAACATCAACCGGAAATGGATTTTGTGAGAGATGATATTCTCTTAAGCGAGTGTTTTCAGGTCACGTCTAACACCTTCAAGTGATTTCTAGTTTTGCCATAACCTTAAGTGCAAAAAAGAGAGGGTGTGTAAGACACCCCCCTGCCATGAACCAGATTACTCTGAATCCAACAGCTGACCAAGCTGCCTACAGGCAGCAAGTCCTTCTTTATCCGGCATCAGATGGCAGATTAGTCCGTCAGCTACCATCTGGATCCCTAGATTCTCACATTCTTCCTGCCATTCTCTCATCCATTCGCCATCGCCCCAATCGTAAGAGCCGAACAGCGCTATTTTTTTGCAGGGCAAATTCCCCTTCACACTGTCAAACATGGGTTCAAACTCGATGTCTTCCAGTTCTTCAGCCCCCATGGCAGGACAGCCGAAAGCGATCGCATGGTAATCGGCAACCAAGTTTGCATTAAAGTCGCTCGCTTGGTACAAATCGCCATTACAGGCCTTGGCAATTTCTTCAGCCATTGCCTCCGTGTTACCCGATCCGCTCCAGTAAACTACAGCAATTTTAGCCATCTATAAATCCTCCATCTCTAATTGTTTTTATGTTAAGCAGCTTGAACAAGCTGAAAAACACTCTGCCCCTGTTGTAAGCACGCAAGGCAGTGCTCTCGGCATCGTTGAAACAAGTCGAAACGCTCTTTTGCTTTATCCGGCTGTGAATAGACCTTCCAATGTCCGCAAAAGACGTAGTTTTTTCCCTTGTTGTTGATAAAACCCTTTACATCCTCAAGAGGGTACCCCAAAAAGAGACCGATCTCGTGGGGGAACTCGCTGCTCTTTTGCAATTTGCTCAATAAATGATTTACGTTGGCTTCGTGCCCTTGATCAACCGGATAGCCTAATTGACATAAGAAACAACGAAACTCTTGTTGAGAGAGCATGGCGTCGATCATCTTAGGCCGATAGACAAAGATCTGAATCGATCCGCTAATCCTGTCAATTGTATGGATGCGTATGCCTTTTCTGCGAAGTGACGCATCCAGTGTTTCGAGCGCTCTCAGAAATTTCTCTACGCGGGAAGGACGGTAGGAAAAGAGGCTCCCCGCCTTATAACCTTGCAATGTCGCCGATGTATGACGTACAAAAATGAATTCGAACATTTTTTTCATGAAGTCACCAGTATAGTGGATATACTTGAGTTAGGTATGGCTAACTCGCAAAGTTAGCATAAACTTACTTCACGAATTGGTCAAGCCTTTTCTTTCCTAAGAATCTGTAAGATTGAGAAAATTCAATCTTGTCAACAGGCTTTGAGGGTAGCAGCAGAGCTCAACAGTGGAGTGACACTAGGCTCGCAAATTCTCGCAAATTCTTGTGGCCTAATAATCTTGACGTGTCGCATACAAATCAGTATATTGTGTCCAAAGCACTGGAATTTGACAAATTAAACCGCCTTGTGGTGCTCTGCACGGTCTGAATCAGCGGCTCTTGAAAAACAGTGGATTGCCTTTCTGCGATCTCGCGAGGGTCAGCTGGCTGCCATCGGCAACATTTGTAGGTGCCGGAGAAGTTTTTTGTTGATTCCGGTTGCATAGAAATCAAAAAACTTATGAAACGAGAAAACCAGACACGTCTATTTTGGCATGTTTAATTATATGAAAAACCGGAGAGAAAAATCCTAAAGCACTGGATTTTGATAATCTCTCCGGCTTTTCTATTATCAGGAACGCAACAAACGTTACATCCCTGATGCTTTCCAAAACAACAACTTGTCGCCTTTACTGGTGCACTGCAACCCCTAAAACCAAGCTGCCCTTTTGAAAAATGGCGGAGAGAGCGGGATTCGAACCCGCGGAGGGCTTGCACCCTCGCCGGTTTTCAAGACCGGTGCCTTCATCCAACTCGACCATCTCTCCGTATTTGAAACGGCTTTGACAGTCTAGCCGAGCAATGCCCGCCTTGTCAAACAACAACAGCCTATGTCATCCCATGGTTTTGCTGTATGAGCTCTATGCCCCGTAAAACAGTGATAAGATGGCAGTAAAGATACACCAAGGAGGCGAAGACTATGGCACGTAAATCAAACACTTTCTTTGTGCTTCTTTGCCTATTGGTCGCATCGCTACTCCTGATTACGGGTGGGTGCAATGGGAAGAGTGGTCCACCGAACGGGGACTTTCCGACGGTTACAACAGCGAAAACGGATGAGACGACCGAACCCTCTTTGCCGGAAGATACTGCCTCCACCCCCGCATCCAATCCTACTTCGCCGACAGATACTACCTCCACCTCCAAATCCAACCCAACTTCTACCGCTCCCCCTACCCCGCCCCTTACCCCAGCAGAGAGAGCGAAGAAGGAAGCGGAAACGGAAAGGCTCGAGCATTTCATCAATCTTGATGACTGTATCCACGGAAACTGGAGGTCTTCCAGTGACTATGGCATACGTGAGAAGGAGCTTTTCAATGAGGACGGCGAGAAGATCGGGTTGGTTCTTCACCATCACTATGTCGATGATCAAGCGGAGCTCGAAACATATATCGTTTACTGCGGCTTCAATGAGGAAGGGCAGGAGATTGATCGCCATTTTTACGGCAACGGCTACCGGTACAAAACGATCATTCGATATTACGAGGCAGGCAGATATGGCTGGGTGCTTCATGAAACACGCTACTATGATTCGTTCGGCTGGTTGTGGATGACCGAGAATTTGGGAATAGACGGTCACATCTTTTATGAAGGCGTAGAAAAGAGAACGGATGAAGCTGAAAACCCCATAGAAGGGTTCATGACTTTCTACCAAGAAGAATTTGGCGACGACGATAACCGGGTCATGATCTTCAAGTCGTATCAATACGATGATGACGGCGACTTTATCACCGGAGATTTGTATGACAGCCGAGTTGACGACCCGGAGGGGAAGATCATATCGAAAGCACCGTCTGAGGACTCATGGCGTCAGCACTGGCTTGATACATATGAGGAATGTCATAAGTAGTCATGCGGGCGCATTGCTCCGTGCATTTTTTCGATTTTAGCGTATAATTTAGAAAAACAGGGGAGCTTGTTTGACAAGCTGAGAGGAAGCATCCGGCTTCGACCCTTGACCTGATGCGGATAATGCCGCCGTAGGAAGTCATCGAAGAGATTTTCTAGGAGACTCCCGAAGGCGAGTCTCCTGTTTTTTGTATAAGAGAAGAGAAATCGGTCGTCCGTATGTGGCTGACAAAAAGGAAAACATGGTGTCTCGTTCCGCAGCGATGTTACGGATGTCACACGGTCGCAAGTTGGCATTCACGGCTTTGGAGAACAGAAAGGACGGAGCTCTACGCCTTGTTTAGCGAAACACCCCACGCCACGGATGTCACACAGAAACCTCTTAGACGATAAGGAGGACATTTTGTTTAAGGATTTATTTGACAACGTAAAAAAGAAGCACCCCCTCATCCACAACATCACGAATTACGTGACGGTTCACGACTGCGCCAACATCCTGATCGCTTGCGGTGCGGCGCCCATCATGGCGGATGAGGCGGATGAGGTCGAAAAGATCACGGCGATCTGCCATGGACTGAACATCAATATCGGCACCCTGTGCCGTCGAACGATTTCCTCCATGCTCATCGCCGGCAAACGCGCCAATGCACTTGGTCGCCCGGTCGTGTTGGATCCCGTCGGAGTCGGCGCTTCAACGTTGCGAATGGACACGGCGCTACAGCTCCTTGAGGAAGTGAAGTTCACAGTTATTAAGGGGAACATCTCCGAAATGAAAGCGCTTGCATCCGGTAGCGGTACGACAAGAGGCGTGGACGCCAATTTGGCAGACAGAATCACGGAGGGAAATTTGGATCAAGTGGTCGCTTTTGCCAAAGCATTCGCGGAGGAAACACGATCCGTCATCGCCATCACGAGCGCCATCGATGTCGTGAGCGATGGCAAGACGGCTTACTGCATCCATAATGGTCACCCCATGATGGAGTCGTACACAGGCGCCGGTTGTCAGCTCTCCGCGCTGGTCACGGCTTTTGTGGCGGCAAACCACGATCGGTCTCCGGAAGCGACGGCGGCCGCTGTCGCGACGATGGGACTTGCAGGTGAAATCGCTTATGAAAGACTCTCGGAGAAAGAGGGCAACGCCTCGTACAGCAACTACACCATCGACGCCATCTACAACATGACGCCGGGAGATCTGGAGAAAGGAGCGAAGTATGAAGTGCGATAAGAAAACGATGCTCCTTTACGCCGTGACGGACAGAGCTTGGGTCGGAGAGCAAAGCCTCTACGAGCAGGTGGAGTCGGCTTTGAAAGGCGGGGCGACCTGTATTCAACTCCGCGAAAAAGAATTGAACGACGAAGATTTCTTGGCGGAAGCTCTGGAAATCGCCGCTCTTTGCAAGCGATACGACGTTTCGTTCATCATTAATGACCACGTTGATATCGCCATCCAAAGCAAAGCGGACGGCATTCACGTCGGGCAGGAGGATATGCCCGTTGCTCAAGTTCGAGAAAAAGTCGGCAACGACATGATCATCGGCGTCTCCGTTAGCTCTCCTGAAGAAGCTCTGGAAGCCGTTCGAAACGGTGCCGATTACCTCGGCGTTGGCTCGATGTTCTCCACATCCACCAAACTGGATGTAAACATCCTTTCGAAAAAAACATTGAGTGAGATTTGCACGGCTGTCGATGTGCCGGTCGTCGCCATCGGCGGTATAAGCAAGGCGAACATCTCCCAACTGTCCTGTACCGGGGTCGACGGTGTCGCTTTAGTCAGCGCTATTTTCTCCGCGGAGAACATTGAGGATGAGTGCCGCCTGCTTCGCTCGCTATCGGAAAAGATGGTGAACGCATGAAGATCCGATGCGCTATTTTCGATTTTGACGGGACGTTGTTTGACTCGATGTACGTATGGAACACTGCCGGAGAAAGGTATATTCGCTCTCTCGGCAAAGAACCGAAACCGTCTCTGCGAGAAAGCTTACGGGCGTTGAGCTCGTCCCAAGCCGCTCACTATCTCAAAGAAGAATATGAGCTCGACTTGTCAGTAGAAGAGATCATGACCGGCATCGACAGGTCGGTTGAGCAAGCGTATTTCCACGACGTTCAGCCTAAGCCGAACGTCAAACGTTTTCTGAACGAATTGAAACGAGCCGGCATAAGGATGTGTGTCGCTACGGCGTCCGCGCGCTATCAGATTGAGGCGGCTCTAAGGAGATGCGGAATGGATCATTTCTTCGATGCCGTTTTTTCCTGTACGGATGTGGGGTACGGCAAGGATGAGCCAATCGTCTTCCGCAAGGCGATGGAGCACTGCGGCGCGGATCGAAGCAACACGGTCGTCTTCGAGGATGCGATCCATGCCGTTGAAACAGCAAAAAATGACGGCTTTATTGTCATCGTTGTCTACGACGAAAATGAAGAGCAGCAAGACAAGATTCGACAATTGGGCGATCTGTATCTTGAAAGTTATGACCGTACGGAAGCTTTTTGGGAGCTTGTGGCGGCGGACTAAGGCGCTCCTTTGGTTTGATGCATGGAGGGATATCACTCAAGACGCTCGACCTGCTAAGCCGTTTCTCTCTCAATAACAGCGGAGAAGTTTCCAAAGACGCGCGAAGACATTCATGATTTCAGGGATTCTGAATGAACCGCCGATAGTGGCCCCAAAGACGCGCGGAGACACTCGAAGACGTCTGAAGACATGCGCAAAAGCTCGAGGGAGACATATTAAATATGGACGGAAATGCATATGAGCAATCTGAAAACAGCTTTGACCATCGCCGGAAGTGACAGCAGCGGCGGTGCGGGCATACAGGCAGACATAAAAACGATGACGATGAACGGCGTCTACGCCATGAGTGTGATTACGTCGCTCACGGCTCAAAACACAACAGGTGTGAGAGCTATCCAGGATGCTTCCCCGGACTTTTTAAGGCAACAAATCGACGCTGTTTTCGAAGACATCTATCCCGACGCGGTGAAGATCGGGATGGTCTCCTCGAGCGAGTTGATCCAAGTGATCGCTGACAGGCTGAGACACTACGAGGCCCGCAACATCGTGCTCGACCCTGTCATGGTCGCGACCTCCGGCTCGGCATTGATGAAAACAGACGCAGTGCAAACGCTACTGAAAGAACTTTTCCCTTTGGCGACTCTCGTGACGCCGAATATTCCGGAGGCTCAAGTAATTTCCGGTCTCACGATAGAAAATAAAGAAGACATGATCGCTGCTGCCAAGAAGATCGGTGACGACTATCGTTGTGCTGTTCTTCTCAAGGGCGGTCACAGCGTCCACGATGCAGATGACCTTCTCTATCAGGATAGTGAAACAATATGGTTCGAAGGAAAGCGCATTGACAATCCCAACACACACGGCACCGGGTGCACCTTGTCGAGTGCCATCGCGTCCAATCTGGCCAAGGGCTTTACTCTCATCGAGGCGATCCAAAGAGCCAAAGATTACGTCTCCGGCGCCCTGTCCGCGATGTTAGACTTGGGTAAAGGGGCAGGTCCGTTGGATCATATTTTTTACTTGCGTAGAGAGTAGGTAGAAGGCGGTTGGCAGGGATACCATCACAAAACTACGCAATACATGATCTGCAAATTCCGCTACTTCTGTAGAAGATCCCACTTTTTCTAGCTTATTTGCTAGATAATATGAAGTGACCCCCAAATTGTAGCAACGCGGATTTACCCAAGCTAGTATATAGCTAATAAAATCGCGGGACTTACCGCATACAATTGGAGGTCACTATGAAAAGAATAATCAGAATTGG
>Ga0209723_1001475_pt1 | contig 36288 bp, 34 predicted proteins | sample BiotimSIPDNA_2_FD_185750 | JGI IMG/M metagenome (GOLD analysis project Ga0209723, IMG submission 185750) | Anaerobic biogas reactor microbial communites from Washington, USA - Biogas_R2 time_0 SIP DNA (SPAdes) (version 2) | ecosystem: Engineered > Bioreactor > Anaerobic > Unclassified | place... | reverse complement strand
CCCCGATTTTTGTTGATTGAGACTATCGTTTTCATAAACCGATAGTATCCCTCAATTCCACCAAATAGTCTAAACTGTCGCATATTTAAGACCTTTCTAAAGTCTCAAATGTATCGCGACCTAAACATTGAAACGCTCTTGAAGTAAATGAAAAAATACCCTTTAAATCAATCTAAATTCATTTAGATAGGATAAAGGTATTTTGGCACAAAAGACAAACTATTTTGACCTAATCTGTTCCCAGATGGCTTTTTTTACTTTTTCAGCTAATTTTGGATTCATTTCTAAAAATTCTTTGCTAGCCTCTCTTCCCTGAGCAATCACTTCTCCTTCATACTTATAAAAACTGCCTGATCTTTCGATAATTTCCATCTCAACCGCTAAGTCTAGAATATCTCCGCTCCAGGAAATACCTCTATCATTCATATCAAACTCAGCTTTTTTAAATGGAGGAGCAACTTTATTCTTGGTGACTTTTACTCTATGTCTGCTACCAACAACTTCATCTCCTTCTTTAATGGCGCCGATACGTCTTACATCTAATCTTTGCGAAGCGTAAAACTTTAATGCCTGTCCTCCAGAAGTAGTTTCTGGGCTGCCAAACATGATGCCAATTTTCATACGAATTTGATTGGTAAAGATGACTAAAGTGTTAGTCTTGTTAATAGCTGCAGATAACTTTCTCATGGCTTGTGACATTAATCTGGCTTGAACACCCATCTGTGAGTCTCCCATCTCTCCCTCGATTTCTGATTTAGGTACAAGAGCGGCTACAGAATCAATCACGAGAATATCCACACCACCAGAACGAATCAATTTTTCAGCAATCTCTAAAGCTTGTTCACCGTAATCAGGCTGCGAGATTAGCATCTCCTCAAGATTAACGCCAATTTTTTCGGCTCTGGTTGGATCAAGTGCATGTTCTACATCGATGAAAGCAGCTACACCGCCTTGTTTTTGTACTTCAGCAATAGCATGAAGACAGAGAGTGGTCTTTCCCGATGCTTCTGGTCCATAAATTTCAACAACCCTACCTTTAGGATATCCTCCGACTCCTAGAGCTAAATCTAACGAGATTGAACCGGTTGGTACCGCTGGTACCTTATCAATGTTTCGCAGAGACTCTCCTAACTTCATAATTGAACCCTGTCCATATTCTTTGTCAATCTGTTTCATAGCAATATTAATTGCCTGCATCTTTTGAGAACTTACTTGGCTTGAAACGTTAGCATTAGCTTCTTTTTCAATTTTTTTGATCTCTTTTTTTGGTTCTTTTTTGGTCATATTCTGTTCCTTTGTTGTTATATTTATTAACTAATGTTTGGTTTTTGTTCAGTTCTTTGATTCACTATACTTAATCTTTCAAAAAAAATGAATAGTGAATTTATGTAATCTCTGATTTACAATACTGAGTTACTTTGAGCGATTTTTTATTTTGATATTTTGAGCTTAAACATCAAAACTGAAAAATAGCTTAAAAATACATAATCGGGCTGTAGCTCAGATGGCTAGAGCGCGCGCATGGGGTGCGCGAGGTCGCTGGTTCAAGTCCAGTCAGCCCGACAATCATTGACAGAAGGCAGTAAAACAAGGTTTTCAATGTTGGGATTTAGTTGATAGTTCAGCACTTTTTTATCCTTTGCAGTAAAGTTCAAAAACACAGTTCTCACAATGTTGTCTATGAGCAAGAGGTTGTCACTGTTTTTTGCGATAACACCAATCCTTTTGAATAAGTTCAAAAAGTTTTCGTAGGAAAGTAAGTGTGACTCTATACTGTATTCAATCTCAGTGAGTTGTCCTTCCAGTTCTGCTACCTTTTCATCTAAGATAACTCTCTCGGTTCGCAACGTATCTAGCTCAGTATTCAATTCATCAATGGTTTTTCCTTCTGCTTTCCCAAGTGCAGTTCGCTTCAAGCCCATCAACTGCTCATTTTCGGTTACTTGTCTTCTGGCGTTAGCGAGATGCTGTTTTATTTCTTTCTGGGTGTTTTCTAGTGCTGGCTTGGCCTCTTCTAAATACTTGTCATAGGCCTCAGGTTTGACCTCTAACCCATTTTGAAGCACCTCATAAATAAAGTGATGGAGTTCTTTGCCTTTGATAACTCTTGCCAATGATTTATCAGTACCAGTAATACAATTTTCACTCGTACATCGAAGTTCATAATATCGGTACTGGCTCTTGCCACCACTTCGTGGTTTACCTGGTGACATAAAGTTATTGCAGTAATAACACTTGACCATTTTGCGGAAAAGTACGGTCTTTGCTCGAAGATTCTTGAAGCCAACTCCTTTGTCTAGTCCACGTCTCAGTTTTTCAAACTCCAGAGGAGTAATCATTGGAGTAAACAAGGTGTCTGTTGTAAGCATATCGGTAAGCTGAATACCGAAAATGTACGCTCCTGCATAAAAAGGGTCTTTGAAAATAAGCGATAGTTTTTGCTTATTCATTTTGCAAGGTTTACTCAGGTACTGAAAACCTTGCTCATTCAAATGTTTAGCTACATTGACAAGTGAAATGCCATCAAGAGCTAGCTGAAATGCTTCTTTGAGCAAAGCGAAGTTTTTACCATCTGGGCGGTAATAACGCCCCTGTAAGGTATAGCCATATTTAGGCTTATTAGTGGGAGATTTACCTTCTTTAGCTATCTTGTTAGTACCTCTGGTGGAGGACTCAGATAAGTTGTCACTATATTGCTTTGCCATTATGAAATGGAAACCTAGTGTCATCTTACCGCTTGAATCTGGAATAAACCGATATTGATGGAATCTAAGGTCTTTGAGCAAACCGTTATCAATCAGGTCAATAATCATTCCACTTTCAAGCATATTTCGAGCGAGACGGTTAGGATGCCACGACACAATTGAGTTCCATTTACCTTCCTTGATACCTTGAATCATTTCATCGTACTTAGGACGTTTACCTGATATTTTGGCACTCTCTGTTTCTCGGAAAATCTTTACTGGCTTAGGTTTGCCGTCAAGGTTGTCTAGTTCCTTTTGGCAGTCCTCAATTTGGTCAGGAATTGACCGCTCCTGTCGCTCTTTATCTTTGGTACTTTTTCGAGCGTAAATTACATACACATTCTCCGAGTTATCAACATACTTGCCAGAAGATTTCAGGCGTTCATTGATAATGTTTTGAGCTTACTCGAATAGTGATTTCTTATATCTATCTTGGTCTGGCATTTGATTTTATCTCGTAATTTATCTAGTGCTTATTATAGCTTCTGATACAAAAAGAGCCGAGGGTGAGTCGGCTCTTATCTTTGGCTACTATTTTTCTAATTCTTTTTTACATCACTTACTCTTACTGTCACGCCACCACCATCGGCTTCGTGAGCCGAGATGCTAAAAGATAATTCACCTTTATACTCTGTTGGTTTAGGCCATTGGTCTGTGTCATCTGGTTCAGGTTTTTCTTTATCAAATGATATGACAATTGGTTTCAGCTTTTCTTTACTGTTGACTTGCAAAATACCAGTATGTCTTGCTTCACCAGGTAAAAACCACAAATCTTGATTACCTAGATGGCCAACACCTTTAGGAAATCCCTCTGTTTCAAGTGAGAAACCAGGTAAAGCACGATAGTTAGCATCTCTAAAAGTATTCAAACCCTCCTCTGTGTCACCAACCAATTTAGTAGATGGGTCAACTGGTATCTATTCACCCTCACTTGTTAGAAGCTCCACCCAGGCATGTCCACCAATGGGGTCGCCAACTTTACTCATCTTGAATAACTGTTCTCCTGTGTCCCGTCTTACTACATTATGTGCAGTATATTGTGGGTCTCGGTGTGGTGCTGTTGATAGATATGCACCTTGCATCCCTGCTTCATTAGCAAGTACCAATAAAACTACTGATAAATGTCTGCAAACACCATGTCCTGAGCTAATTATCTCAGATAATTTCAGTGGGGTTGCACTACTAGAATTGAGACCTGTATGTTGAGCTACCCACTGAGCTAATTCTGGTTTCGTTTTTGCAAGTTCCTCAATAACATCGTTATATGCAAACGCAACATGACTACGTAACAATTCCATTAGTCGTCTGGGACGATCTCTTTCGGGTACTTCGGTCAGTTGTCTCGCTTGTTCAAGAAGATGCTGGATTGCAGGGTTATCTCTATCTAGAGTGACATTCTCGATAACCGTTTCATTCGTAATTTTAGTTGGTTGTTTCTCCAGTGTTACTAAAAAGTTCAGAGGAGCTTCTGATGAAGCTAGTTCAACATGTGGTGAAGATATTTCAAAACCACCTTCAATCTGCTTTATTACAAACTCATTTTTAGGTATTTCTGGTTGAATCTTTGCTTCTACCATAATTTTGTCTTTCTTATTTAGTTACCTAATCTCAATAGTTATGTCTGTTTTTGACTTTCATATCATCTCATCTAATTGCCTGACTGAGCAAGTCTAATTGGCCTTTTTCCGTATCGTCCTTGCCCTAATAACGCTTGACCCATTTCAATGAGTTCACTGGCGTAGGCTTGTCTCTGTTCTGGAGTCATAATTGTAGACTCCTGGCTGGCTTTTTCAGGCTGTTTCACTCTTGCAAGCTCCTCAGATATAAGTGAATCCAATACACTGCTTTGAGTGACTTCAATACTTCTCACATCTGGTAAAGTTTTATTTAGCAATGTCTTACACGCACCCAGAGCTACGTTTTCATTCTTACTTTTTGATAACTCGACTAATCGCTGTATTACATCATCTGCATAGCTACTAATTGAGCTATACAAGGCTTGTTTGCTGGTAGGTTTGCGTTTAGTACTCATTCTCAAATGTGGAATCCGATTCCCTTTTTCACTCCCTATTGTTTACTCTGGTAAGTTACCTAGTTCAAAACACTTTGACCGTAGATTATTCACTAATAATTGTCTTCTTTGATTTTGATTGGTCTGTCTCGAAAAATACGCCTTTGGAGTCGCTAAACTGACGTGAGCCGTTTGGCGTTTGAGTTGGCTTAGTTAGCTCTTTGAAATCAGGGCGTGTGCCAATAATGTTCGTGATATTCACCACGCCTTGACCAAAAGGCATCGGGGTTGGTTGCGTGTCTTTCTTTATGTTGGAAGGGTTATTGTCGTTTTTCATAGTTCTACCACCAGATTATAAAACAAAATCTATCCTGGCTTCTACTGTATTTTTTGTGAGTAAGTCGTATTCGTAAAGTTCAGTTTCTAGTGTCTGCAACTTTTGATTCTGTTTGATAAAATCAATCACAGGTTTGACGAGTTCAAAAACCGTCATCTCCGCCCGACCAGATGATTATTATATTTTGTTGAGTTTATAAGATAATGAATTTTAATTCTCTTATCCCAGAATTTAGTGTTTTGGATTTTGAAAGAAGCATTAATTTTTACACTAAAATTTTATTTTTTAAAATCGAGTATCAAAGGCCAGAAAAGAAGTTTGCTTTTTTATCTTTTCAAGGTAGCCAAATTATGATCGAGCAGGTAAATAACGTGTGGTTCATTGGTGAACTTGTTTATCCACTCGGTCGAGGTATAAATTTTCAGATTGATTGTAATGATATTCAACCATTACTAGACTCTCTGGCTGTTCATAAATGTTCATTATTTCAAGCTCCTGAAGATAACTGGTACAGAAAAGGCAAAAAACTCTTGGGGTGTAGAGAGTTTTTAGTTCAAGATTCCGATGGTTATCTTCTGAGATTTTCTCAGTATTTAGGAGAAAAAACTGTTGAAAAATAGTTATTAGGAACGGTTAAATTAAAAAATTTCGCCTTAGCATTATTAATAAACTTGCTGTAATCTTTCTTACAGTTAATCTTATATATTTAAGATAATCTATTTCATATATCAATCACGGATTTATGCCATGCTAAAAGTTAATGAAAAAATTCCAACGGAAGTAAAGTTATTTAATGAAAAAGGTGAGGAAACTACTCTGGGTAATTATATTGGTCAATCCCTAATAATCTACTTTTATCCCAAAGATAATACTACAGGCTGTACTTTTGAAGCTAGTCAGTTTAAAGAATCTAAGCACATTTTTTTAGAAAAGGGAATTAAGATATTGGGTGTTAGCAAAGACTCAGTTAAATCTCATCAAGCATTTAAAGAAAAGCTATCACTAAATTTTGAGTTACTTTCAGATCCAGATCATGAGCTTCAAGATGGTTTTGGAGTATGGCAAGAAAAAAGAATGATGGGGAAGAGTTACATGGGAACGGTAAGATCAACTTTTTTGGTTGATCCTAAAGGAATAATTAGAAAAGTTTGGTCAAGAGTTAGTCCAAAAAATCACGTACAAGAAGTATTGGATTACATCAAGCAGGAGTCTAATGGTGAAAAATTACTCCTCTATATCAAGGGGAATTTTTTCTTGAAGCCAGTTTGCCGCTTTTTCATAAAGAGTTGGTTCTGGCTTTTGATTTAATAAAACTTCAGAAAGAACTTTTTTTATCATTTCTTGATCTTGACTACCAAGAAGAATAGTCAAACGATTTGGAAAACGAGCACACTCAATGTTAAGAATATTTTCATTGTGTTTTTTTGTAAACCAATATCTGCCTAGTTCCTCCCAATAATATAAAGTTTTTTCTACCTTAATTCCCCAAGTGGTAATCTTAAAATTAACATCTTGCGGAGGAACAACTGACAGGACATAAACCAAGAACGCCACCGCAATCACCACCGTGATTGCTGCTAGTTGTCCAGCAAATCCCAAGATTAAAGAGATAAGCAGGGCAATAATTACCATAGTACTGTAGTACTTTTTATTTCTTTTTTTATAAGGTCTACTTGGGGCAGTCCATTGCAAAATATCCTGTTCTGGTAGTGGTTTATAGATCCATGGGGCAATTGATGACTCTTCTAGTTTTGAGTGTGGGTATGATAACTCTTCCTGCTGTTGAGCCCGATTGGCTGGTGGCGAAGACTCAGGTTGAGGATTATTATTGTTGATCGAACTGTTTTGTTGATTGGGCATGATATTTTGAACAATTATCAGAGATCTGATATCTGAACAATAATAATACTATACACAAAAAAACAGCTCACGCCAATCAGATTAGGATTTGGTACAATACCTAGGTTGACTGACTCATATTTGTGTAGATAACTTGGAGGCGTCGCATAGCGGTCAATTGCACTGGTCTTGAAAACCAGAGCCTTACGGCTCCGTGAGTTCGAATCTCACCGCCTCCGCAACAGTTGATTGATGGCGAGTTACCTTCAAAAATTTTGTCTAATTTTTGTTCAATATGATATGATAAGATTTATTAATAATTATTGTCATATATGTCATTGACTGAATTATTACGACTTCCTGATAGTGTTTCCAATGAAATGAATTTAAGTGAAGAAATGTAGATTTTAGTTGGACTTTGGGAAACTCTCGGATTTAATAAACTAATTACTCTTCCTCAGTTTGTTATCTATCTAGAGAATTTAAAGCGGACAAGTGCAGATGAGGTATCAATGAGGGATTTTCTAGATATTTTGGCACGAAATAGTAAATATAGAGAGCAAAAAGTATTCCAGGATAGAAATCCGATTGGTAGCTCTGTGCGCATTAACCCAGAATCATTTGCTGTAGTTGACTCATATGGTCTAGTGATCAATCCAGGTGAGTTGTCAGATTTGGGAATAAGCTCTTATACTATCGGAATTGTTCGCGCACATTATGTTGATGGGAATGTAACGGTAGAATTTCAAACTGATTTGCTTGATGAACCAATTGTTCTTAATGTACCTTTTATTTACCTGATCGCTGCTGATGGATAACTACATCGAAAATTTTGAAAACTCGATGAGTTTGAGTTCTTAAAAATTAATAGTTTTTTTAAGATATTCTGTGATTGAATGGTCGTGATAATAAGAAACATTAACATTATTACTTTAGAGAACGAGCTAGGTCAGCACACTAACCCCTCAGAATCTGAACTAGATGGAACTTATTTCTTATTGAGAAGGGCAAGATGTTGTGGCTAAGCTAAACTACGGAATGCTATATGGTTTTATAGGAGGATCATTTCAATGATATTAAAATTTAATCAACTATGCGGTGAGCTAAAAAGATTGTTGATAAATATTTCTCAACGTTGATTTTCTTGGTTTTTATATATCCAGTTCAATGTCTAACAATGGTGCGTATTGTTGGCAGCCGTAAATGTCACTGTCCCCCGGACTTCCACTTGGCTCGTCACGTTGGATAGTAAATTTTATTGCGTGCGCTGGATCAAAATAACAAAAGTCAGTGATCATTTCTTGTGGAACTTTGTATAGTTCTCCAATGAATTCTCGATTAATAGTATTTGCTTTTTTTACTTGTTCATAATTATTATAATCATCAAAAATAATGTCAAAAGTTATATGATCTACACCCGCATCTTTACTTCTAATGGTTTTTGCTAAATCTTTTAGTTTCATAAATTGATTTTAAAGTATTTTTTATTATTTAAAAAAATGATTTTATTTTATATGTCGAGATAATTTAAATGGCTGATTTTTTTCCAATCTGGTTCAGTCATAATATGATTCATTGTCCATTTGTAAGCAGGTTCAGCTTTTAACACTTCAGCAAATAACACAGATGCTGTTCCAGCGGTCCCTTTAACTTTACTAGTACGAGCATAAAAAATACCTCTGCCTCCCATTAATGCTATTTCATGAGCCAGTTGTTTATCATCACAAATTGCTTCAACGACAACAGCAACTTCATGAGGATTGTTGTTAGTCGACTCTCTTTCCTTCATCAAAGCATTCTTTCCATAAACATGGAAATATAACTTATATTTAATTTTTTGAGATCCATAAAATTTTTTCACTTCACTTCTTGCCCAACTAATTGCTTCGTCAAGTTGCTCAATTACTAAGGGATCTCGTACACCAACCACAATAACTCTTCTTTCCCCAACTTTTCCTGAACCCTCCAATTTAAAGGTTAGATTATCTTCAATATACTTGATTCCAGTTACCTCAGTTGCTTTTTCTGAAATCTGTTGATAGTTGCATTCAGTTAAATCAATTCTTCCTCCAGGAAAGATTTCTTCAAATGGGTTGCTTCTTTCGTACATCGAATGGCCAGCAATTGAAGCTGGAGTGCATTTTTGGAAATCGGACATTGCTTCAACAACAACCGATTTTTCTCTAACATAACCAATAACCGTTTCTTTTGCTCCATATGGCTCAGCGCAGAAAGATGAGCATTCAAGAGCTTTTCCTGCGAAGTATGATGTAGCTTCAGGCATTCCTTTCCAAATAGCAGCAGCTGCATAGACACAAGTGTCACTTGATCTTCCTCCAATTATTACATCGGCGCCGTTTTCAAGAGCTTCAATGTATGGATGAACTCCCATCACAGCGACCACCTTATCAGTTTGATTGATATCATCTTCAGTTAGATTTTTTCTTGCTGAACCCAGTCCTTTAATTATTTCTCCTTTCTTAAGTCTCGAAAGAAGTTCCTCTTTTGGTATTTCAGAATAGAAGTATGCTAATTTAAAATTGTCTAGTTTTTCTTCTTGAGCTATTTCTTTTATTAGCTCAACATACATATCGACACTTTTGTTAGTTCCCTGATCTCCTGCTGAACCTATAATCATAGGAACTTTTTGTTCTCTCGCAGCGAGTAGCATTAGTCTTAAGTCATGTTTTTGCCAGCTTCTTGGTGAACTACAAACATCTTGGCCTAGATATCTTGGTCCAATATCGGCGCTACCAGAGTCCGCAATATAAAAGTCCGGCATTTTTTTAGCACCCTCATAAAAACTTTTCTCTTTGGTGGGAGCATAGCCTAGGTGGCCATTTGATGAATGAATAATAACCTGCTTCATGAGAATTCCTTTTTGTAACTACTAATTGAGTTCAAACAGAAGTTATAGGAATTTAAAAAAGTTGAAACACAAAATGAGAACAAAGTGAGGGTGGGCTGGCTTATAATTAATCTGCTGCCTGATAGAATCATCGTTTGATTTAATTGGCGTTTGAGCCTGACGAACCGAGCAACATGAGTGGAAAATAAGCCCACTACACATTTGAAAAATATACATCAGAATTATATATATAATTTTTTATTAGAGCAAGGAGATTTTTTTGAAGATAGACTAACAAATTATTTTAGAGACTCAGTTCTTTACTTTTTGATTAAATGGATTGATAATTTAAATTGAAATATAAGTATTAGTAAAAAAATATGACTGAATTAACTGAAGCTGAGATCTTCGTTGAAGAGGAAGGGTTGAAAGATACTCATACGCAGGCACAAGAGCTTGTAGAAAAAGTAATACAACTTGAAATTTTTAATAAATTTTCACAGAAGTTAATGCAATTGGTGGTTTTTAGTATGGGAGACATCAGAAATTTTGATATAAGCGATTTTCATTTACAGGTAGAGTTATTTTTAAGAAAATTTTATGAGTTACAGAGTCAGATGAAAAAGCTGTTTGATGAAGAAAGCCAGGCAACTCCTGTACGAATTGATTACGGCGTCCTAAAGAACCTAACAAAAGACCTGACGCAATTCCCAGCTGTCATCGAGGGATTTTGTTTGTTGATAGATTTAGAATTTAAGCAAAATCCAGACTATGATCTAGAACAGTTAATTGGAGACTTTCATACGCTTGAAGGTGCGCTGACTCGAATTATCGGTGACATTTCAAGTTAATGAGAAGGAACTGTTTGTTCAAAAACAGTTTGGCAATAGTTGTTTTCTTCTTCGCAACCTAGTTGGAGCCATAAATAAAAATCTTCAGCATTGCCGTTGTTGGACATGACAACTTTCTCAATCTCAAAATTTTGTTTGACGGTATTCTCAATTTGAGCAATCAAAGAACTACCACCACAAGAAGAGTTGTTCCCGGCTAATACTTCTACAGCATCAATAAAATCAAGATATGCGGTTTTGTCAATTACTTTGACTTCATTAAGAAGCTGCGTAGTAGAATCACTAAATGTGGAGGTAGCTCCTCTTTCTTTTTCTTTTGCTGTTGGTCCTTTAAACAGTTCATTCAGGGTTAACTTAATTTTTGTTTCTAGATCAGTAGTTGTGGGAATATTGCGAGTGAATCCAAAGACTTGCTCACACTGAAAGCCTTCATCTTCTGGGTATTGGCTAATGTCGTTAAAATAAATTTTAACTTCCACAGAATCTTCATTATTAGTGGGTTTGGATATGTTGTCAATTATTTGTACTTGATCAATTTTCCATTGTCCATCTGTCAATATTAAATTAACCTCTCTAAAAGACTCTAACTGTTCTGTAAAAAATGAAATCTCAACTGTAGCCAACTGCTCCTCAACTTTTGAATCATCAATCACAAATGACTCTGGCAAGATCTCGGTCAGCGTAAAAGGATCAGTCTGAAAGGAAGACTCGGTTTTAAGTTGTGGTGAGACAATCTCTTTTAATCTGTTTGAAATTAACTGCGATTCAGAAAAAGAGTCAGTATCTAGAGCGTTGCCATCGTTGTTCAAATACCATCTATAAAAAGCATCTACAGTTTGGATTGGATCCAAGTTTTTTTCAGTTGGATGTTGAATGTTAGATTCGGTGACGGTGGTGATCGACTCTGATTCTTTCGTTTGGTATAAGCTATTTTGATATAGAAAGCTAGCTCCCAAAAAAATTACAATTAAGCTAACTAGCAATAATAACTTGGGATTTTTTTTTATTTTCAATAGCATCTTGATGAACAATACGATATAGTTAACAGTATAACATCAAGCAAATAAAAAGATGGAAAAATCCAAATTGCTTCGTTATCTCTTTCCATTTATAGCTGGTGTCACGCTAGGCTTTCTTTATCTATGGTTTTTTCAACCACAGACTCTAGGTTTATCTAGAAGAACACACTTAAAATCGGGTTCAGTCTGGACCGGCGAGAAAGCCGCAACTGAAACTATAATCCCAGAACCAACTAAAGAACCCAAATTAAGTATTATTTTTGCTGGAGATTTAATGTTGGATCGTCATGTTAGATTGAAAGCAGAAAGCGATGGTTATGACTCCTTGCTGGGAGAGTCTTTAAAGGAGTTATTTATCAACAGCAATTTAGTGATAGCAAATTTAGAGGGTCCGATTACTCAAAATGCCTCGAAAAGTGTTGGCTCTGAAGTTGGATCTACCAATAACTTTATTTTTACCTTTGCTCCAGAATCTGCCGAGTTTTTATCAAAACATAATGTTAAGTTGGTTAATTTAGGTAATAATCACATCACTAATTTTGGTAAAGAGGGTGTGATCTCGACCTTAAATCATCTGTATCAAGGTGGAATTGAGCATTTTGGTTGGGTGGCAAGCTCCCCAGATCTTGAAGAGTATAACCAAGAGTATTTAATCATTGAGGTTTCAGGATATTTGTTAGGTTTTGTGAACTTTAATCAGTTTAGTAATCAGCAGTTTACTGATACTCTTAAAACTGTAGAAGATTTAAGACCACAAGTTGAGTATTTAACCGTTTATACTCATTGGGGAACAGAGTATGCTCCAAAACCAAATCAAGTCATTAAAGATCAAGCGCATCAACTAATTGATGCAGGGGCAGATTTGGTGATTGGTTCTCATCCACACGTGATTCAACCGAGTGAAGAGTATCAACAAAGCAAAATATATTACTCACTGGGAAATTTTGTTTTTGATCAATACTTTTCTCCAGAGGTTAAAAGAGGGCAGTTGGTTCAGCTAGAGTTAGAAAGAGTTCTTGATGAAAAGGGTGAAGAGGTTTTAGTTGACACTTTTGCGGAATATGAGGTGCTAATGAGTTCTGGTGAAGCAGTCAAGTTGTTTGATGAGGAAATCTTGGAATTAACCACTAACTAATTTTTTGTGTCTTTTAATCAAACCAATAATGCTTCCAGACATAACCGAGCAGTCAGCCATTAACTGCATGGCTGGTAGCCAGTACCACCCTTGTGGTGTATAACGAACATTTTTCCAAATCGCCCAACTTAAGTAAATGATCAGCCACAGTCCGAGAGTAAATGTCAGTTTAATAAAGGACACTTCTTTGATAAATAGTAAATAAAAAGTTGCCAAAAGAACAAAAAAATATCTGCCAAATAAAAGCTGTACTCTGGGACGGATAATTCCAGCCTCAAGGTCACCTTTGGCAAAACCGTAGATCATCTTGATAAATGAATTGACGGTTTTACGAGGTATCCAGCCTACCAAAGCATCTTTGGCAAAGGTAATATTAATATTTTTTTGGCGAGCATGATGGAAGAATGGAAAGTCCTCGTTGGTAGTCAGTGTTTCGTCAAAACCACCAAGGTTTTGCCACGTTTTTTTTGTTAACAGAACCGAGCGAGTAGTTGGCATAAATTTATTTGGGTTGACTTTATCTGGCATCTGCAGAGTGTAGGCAACTACAGCTTGCTCAAATGCATTTGAGGGCAATCCATAAAAGAATCCTCCAACAATGGGTGATTTTGTTTTTTGATATGTCTTGTATAAGTTTTCTAGCCAAGAAGGTTGGGGGATGCATCCAGCATCAGTAATGGCAATTAACTCAGTTTTTGCCCTATTAATAGCCCAGTTTCTAGCTTCAGCTCTGTTTGAGTTTGGTAAATTTTTTAAAATAATTTTTTTGGTAACTTGATGATTGGAATTGTTCTCAATAAATTTTTTTATAATGCTGATAGTTTCATCACTTGATCCTCCATCAACTAATATTATTTCTTTTGGTATAAGCGTCTGTTTTTGAAGTGCGCTAAGTAGTAACTTAACCGTCAAAGCTTCATTGAGAATGGTAATTATGAGAGTGAGATTTAAGTTCATTATTTTTCTGATTATAGCCCTTACTAAATATAAGTTTATGGATTTATTATAATGTGATCAATGGAAAAGCATCAAAAAACTATAGTCATGATTACACCACTTTTTTCTCCTTATCTGGGTGGTGTGGAAAAACATGTTTTAGAACTTAGTAGAGAGTTGATTAAAAAAGGCTATGGGATAGAAATAATTACTCATCGTTATCAAAATGATCTTATTTGCGAAGAAGATTTGGCTGGAATAAAAATTCATCGTTTTTCTTATCCCAAACTTAGATTTTTTGGGTTGATAACTATTTGGTGGCAAATGATTAGTAAATATTTAGATTTGTTCAAAAAGGCAGATGTTGTTCATGTTCACGATGTGATGATTTGGTTTCTTCCTTTGAGATTTTTTTTCCCTAAAAAAAGAGTGGTATTAACGATGCATGGTTGGGAGGGTGTTTTTCCTATTCCAAATAAAAATATTTTTCTTAAAAAAATATCGGCAGTTTTTGCTAATAAGATTGTTTGTGTGGGTGAGTATATTGGCAAGCATTATCAAGTTTGTTGTGATGAGGTGATTTATGGAGGGGTAAGCGATAGTTTTTTTGGTTCTTCTCAACAAAAACAAAACTCTGTTATTTATCTAGGTAGGCTAGAAAATGACACAGGGTTACCGATTTTTCTTGAAGCAGCTAAGAAAGATGAAAGGATAAGCGTGATTTTTGCTGGGGATGGACCCTTGCGATCTGAATGTGAGAGTGTTGGAAAAGTGACTGGCTGGTTGCCAGAGAAAAAAATTGCCAATTTATTGACAGGTGCAAAATGGTGTGTGGCAAGTGGTTACCTTTCAGCTTTGGAGGCATTAAGTGGTGGTTGTGAAGTAATCGTAATAGCAGATAATCAACTGAAGCAGGACTATTGGCAACTTTGGGAATTAAGAAAATCTTTGCATCTTGTTAAGAATTTGCAGGAGATGAATAAAGTTATTAAAAAGATTGGCGATAGTAAAATTGTTTTAAAAAATACTGCTATAAATTTTAATAAAAAATATTCTTGGGAAAAGTTAACTCATCAGTATCTTCAGATATATTTCAGCTAGATTGGTTTTAATTGGGCTATGGTCTTCTCCAGCTCAGTTAACAAGCTTTTTTTGGTTGTAGTTGTTACAGGTATTTGTTTATGGAATGCTAGTGTTGCGGGTGCTTATACTCCTCCCTTGCCTCCAGAATATCCTTCATCAGCAATAGCTTTTGAGGATGATTTCGAAAATGGACTTGATAAGTGGGAGCTAGCTCGGGGCTCAATGACTCATTGGAGCATAAACACCAACGGTGTTCTAGAAGCAAGTATTCCAGATATTTTTGTGATAAGCGAGCTGGTTCCAAAAGACGAGTTTTGGCAAGATAATTGGCATGATTACCAGATAGAGTTTGATTATGAGGTTTTATCAGATGCTGATGTTAACTGGGGCTGGGGTTATCAAGACAAGTTTAATTGGTGTGAACTTCATCATTACGATGGCATTTTAAATTACGATCATCTTGTAGATGGTAAATCTGTTTTCAAAGCTCTGATTTTTAGAGAGATTACGAGGAATCAAGTACATCATGTAGTGATTAATAGCGATCAAGGAGAGATCAATGCTTGGATGGACGATCAATACATGATTACTTTTAAGGATTTTTATCAAGATGTACCAACTGGGAAGATTTCTTTAAAAGCCACTACTGGCTTGGCTTATCCTACTGTGGTTAGGTTTGATAATGTTAAGGTGTATTTGATTGATCATCAGTCTCAGGAGGATGATGAAGAAGAAAATGAAGAAGAGGAGGTACTGTTGTCTGTTATTGAGTTTAAACAGAATGATGCTTCTTGGAAAGATGAGGAGTATGATCATGCTCTTGACTGGGGCTGCTGGGGTGATTGGCGAGCCAATCACCCCAGCAGCCCTCCTACTCAAGTAACAATTAATCACTGGGGTTGTGCGCTTACCTCCTTGGCGATGATTATGAACTATCATCAACTTTCAACGCTGCCAAGTGGGGAGTTGTTAAATCCCAAGACGCTAAACCAATGGCTAAAGGATGAAGCAGATGGATACGTGGGCGAGGGTTCAATAAATTGGTTGGCTGGAGCTAGACTGTCAAGATTAATCAGTGAAGAATACTCAAAACCAGGCAATCAATTACCAACTTTAGAATATTCAAGAGTTCATAGTGATCTATCAAGCTCTCTAATCGATCTTCTTGATGAAGATAGACCGGCTATTTTACAAATTCCTGGGCATTTTCTTGTTGGCAAGGGATATATTCCAGCCCTAGAAGATCAAGAATTAGATTTTTATATTAACGATCCAGCATATTCATACAACAAATTCTCCCAACATCAAGAATCATTGCTCAGTCTAATAGATTATCGACCAAGCAATACAGATCTAAGTTATATTATGGCTGTATATCCGTCAGAAATTGATCTAATCTTTTATGATGAGGCCGGACAAGAGATATTATCCACATCACTATCAAGGGATACAGTGATTAATCCTGTTTATGATCTTGATGATTGCCAAGATGATCCGAACTCTCCTCATCCGTGCATTTATCATCACTCGGCTTATTTAACTCAATTAATTGCGAAACCCAATAATGGAAAGTATTTTGTTGATTTAAATAGTTCTCTAAACAACCTAGTAAATAAAGCAACTTTTTATTTTTATGATGTGTTGGGAGAAGTAAAAATGTTTGATTATTATTTTCCCAGTCAAGATAATGGACCGCTACAATTAACACTAAACTTTGATAAAGAAGATCAAGCCGAATGTTTGGTTAGCTCAGCAATGAGATTTAATTTTTCTCAACTTACTTCTCATTTAACTGAACTTTATCAAGAAGAGATTTTACCCGCAGATTACTATCTTAGGTTAACTGAGTTAGCGGGTTTTGCTCTGGATGTGTCTGATGATCTAGTAGCTCAAGAAAGATATTCTCAACTATGCTTAAAAATTATCTCTCAATTAGAGGTGTCTATTCAGAGTTTAGTCTTAGAGAAAATCATTTTAGATTATCTGTAAATACTCTTTCCTGATAAAATATACTAATGACTTCTTTTTGGAAAACTCTTCCCCAGCCTTTTGTTGGATCTGCGCCAATGGATGGTGTAACCGATCACGCTTTTCGCGAGATATTGGCAGAGTTTCCTGCCCCAGACGTTATTTTTACAGAATTTGTTAATGTAGAAGGGCTATGTCACAACGCCAATCAGCTTTTGAAAACTCTTTTGTACTCTCAAAAGCAAAGACCGATAGTGGCCCAAGTTTATGGCAAAACCCTAGAATCTTTTCGTCAGGTAGCAATTCTAGTTTGTGAACTTGGTTTTGATGGAATTGATATTAATATGGGTTGTCCATCAAAAAATGTGGCTTCTGGCGGATCTGGTGCTGGTTTAATTAAAACTCCTGATTTAGCAGTAAAAATTATTGAAGCAGTTAGGCGAGGGGTTGATGACTGGGCTAACGGAGCCAACTGCACAAACTGCTCTGATTTTTCAAAGGAGTTTTGCCAATTAGCATCTCATCAATCATTACTTGATCAGAAAAATATGGATAGAAAAAAAATTCCGGTTTCAGTTAAAACTCGAATTGGAACCTCAGAGCCGGAGTTAGAGAATTGGATCTCTCAATTGCTTGAAACTAAACCTGATGCTTTATCGATTCATGGTAGAACTACTAAGCAGGCTTACAAAGGTCAAGCAAACTGGGAAGTAATTGGTAAGATAGCACAGCTAGCTAAAACTATAAACTCACTAACTCTTATCATTGGCAATGGTGATGTTCAGTCTCGAACTCAGGGAGAAGAGTTGGCAAAAAAATACAACTTGGCTGGCGTGTTGATTGGCAGAGCGATGCAGGGCAATCCTTTTGTTTTTTCAAGTGACGCATCTCTAGAAAAAAATTTCCCCAAAATAGCCTTAAAACATGCGCAACTCTATGAAAAATATTTTTCTCATTTGCCAAAGTACTCTTTTCTACCGATGCGCAAGCACTTAGCGTGGTATATTAAGGGTGTACCAGAGGCAAAATTGGTTAGGCAAGAATTAGTTAGGGCTAACTCAAGTCAGGAAGTAAAACAGATATTTATCAATTTTCATCTTATTTAAGCAATGACAGATTTTCGCAAAAATTTCCTTCAAGCTTATCAAGAACTTAATTCACAACAAAAGGTGGCAGTCGATCATCTGGATAATCCACTAATGGTGGTAGCTGGTCCAGGTACTGGAAAGACTCAAGTTCTAACCATGCGCATCGCTAATATTCTTGATAAGACTGACGCTGATCCTTCTACCATTCTTGCCTTAACTTTCACTGATAGTGCTGCTAAAAATATGCGTGATCGTTTGGCTAAATTGATTGGTCCAACGGCTTATTATGTCAATATTAGTACTTTTCATAGTTTTTGTTCGGATGTGATTCGCAAGTATCCAGAATATTTTGCGATTGCTCGTGATAGTCAGCCACTAACTCAGCTTGAAAGATTTGAGATTTTTGAGCAGTTAATTTCCCAAACTAACCTTGATCTTCTCAAGCCGATGAATATGCAGCTTTATTATTTGCGAGAAGTGCTCAAGGGCATTTCTGATTTAAAAAGAGAGGGCATCAATCCAAAAAAATTTCAAAAGATTTTGGAAGAAGAAAAAGAACAGCTAGAACAAAATGAGACTGAGTATAAAAAAGCAGAGTTCAAACAAAAACAAAAGAACCTAGTCAAACAGCAAGAGCTACTGATTCTTTATCAGAAATATCAACAAGAGTTAAAAACTCGCCAACGATATGATTTTGATGACATGATTATGTTGGTGGTGGAGGCTTTTTCAACACATGAATTACTACTTCGTTTATATCAAGAACAGATTCACTACTTTTTGGTTGATGAGTACCAAGATACCAACAGTGCACAGAATCAAGTGGTTGATCTTTTGGCTTCATATTGGGGAGATAAAGCCAATATTTGTGTAGTGGGAGATCCTCATCAGGCGATCTTTCGATTTCAAGGAGCTTCAATTGAGAATATGTTGGGTTTTATTGACAGATATCCTCAGGCTACGATTATTAATTTGGCTGAGGGTTATCGTTGTACTCAACAGATTTATGATACTGCCCATATTCTGATTGAAAAAAATCAACTTAGTTTGCAAAAAACCGATAGTGAGCAAAAATCAAATCTTGGGAAATTATTGAGCCTACCACTGCGCAGCGCAACTACAAAAACTAATGTAAAAACCTTAACACATATTCAAACATTTGTTGCTCCCAATCAAACTCTTGAATCAATCTTTGTGGCGCGTCAGATAGAAACCTTGATTAAACAAGGAACTGATCCAAGCGAAATCGCTATTCTATATCGTTATAACTCTGATAGTGTGGAGATTGCTCAAGCATTGACTAAATGGGGCATTCGTTATGAAATTGAGGGTGGAGACGATATTTTACAACGAGAGTTTACTTCCCAACTACTAAACTTTTTTCAAGTTTTATTTGATCTCAGAACCACTAAAGAAGATCAGCTGGTTTACCAAGTGATGCATCATCCTTGGTTTGAACTCGATGAGCTTAAGGTAATGAAGCTGGGTCGAGTGGCAGGAAAGTTGAACTTGAGCTTACTTGAAGTAATTGATCGTGGCTATGATTCAATCAAAGAAGCCAAGCTAGAGATGGTTTTGTCAGAGGAAGAGTTTGATCAAATCAAGGTTTTTGTTGATCAACTCTATCATTGGAGTAGTTTAGATCATCAACACTTATTTACTTATTGGTTTGAGGTGGTACTCAAAGAAGCTGGAATCTTTAAATGGTTGCAGGCTCAAGATAATTATGCTCAGTTACTTAATGAACTTAACTCTTTGTATCGAGAAATCAAAAATATGGTGTCAGGTCAACGACAGTTTAAGTTATTAGACTTTTTAAGTGCCATTGCACTAATGAGAGAACATAAGCTACAGATAACTGTTGAAGATTTAAATATTAAACAGGGGGCTGTTAACTTAGCTACTGTTCACAAAGCTAAGGGTCAAGAGTGGGAGCATGTTTTTATCATTCACTGCAACGATGGCAAGTGGGGTAATCGTAAACAACGAGAGCTGTTGCCTTTACCAGAGGGAATTTTGCAGCATACTCAGCTTTCAAGTAAAGAGCGAAACGAAGATGAGAGACGAGCATTTTATGTTGCGCTTACTAGAGCCAAGTATTCAGTAACGATTAGTTATCCTGAAACCATTGTTGATGGCGGTCGATCTGACGATAAGAATGCCAGCCAGTTTTTACAGGAGCTTGGTGATTGGGTTAAATCGGTTACTGATAAACAGCTAATTACTCAATCTGATGAGTTGTTAATGAGGTTGATAGAACCGGTTGAAACAATAAAAACAACTACAGACACAAAAGAGTTCTTTAGAATGTTACTCAAGGATTTCAAGTTGTCGGTGACCGCGCTCAATACTTATTTAAGAGATCCAAAAGAGTTTCTGGAAAATAATTTATTGCGCTTGCCAAGAGCCAAGGAGCCATTTATGGCTTTTGGTACAGCGGTTCATGTGGCACTGGAAAAATTTTACCGCGAGTACTTAAAAATCAAAAAGTTGCCAGAGTTACAATTTTTACTAGATCAATTTGAAAAATCATTAAAATCAGAGCTATTAACAGAGGATGAGTTTACCAGGAGACTAAAATATGGTTTAGAGGTATTGGGTAACTATTATCAGCATCACGCAAGCGACTTACCAGATTTAATTGAGGTGGAAAGAGTGGTTGGTTATGGTTGGACTAAAGCGATTATTGATAATGATATTCAGTTAACCGGTAAGATTGATCGTTTGGATTGGCTTGATCGAGACAAAAAATTAGTGCGAGTAATTGATTACAAGACGGGAAAGCCCAAATCTGAGAATTTTATCAAAGGATTAACCAAGGGTGCTGTTTTATCCGAGCGGGAGCAAGAGCTTCCAGATACTATTAAGGCTCCGTATCAACGTCAGTTAGTTTTTTATAAACTGTTATGTAAACTTGATAGAACATTTAACGCCACTGTAGTATCTGGAGCTTTCGATTTTGTTGAGCCAGCAAATAAAGAAACGGGCAAGGTGGTTACTAGGGAGTTGGAAATAACTGATGAGGCTGTTGATGATCTCAAACAGCTGATTCGTCAAGTAATGAAAGAGATCAGGGAATTAAAGTTTTTAGAGTAAAATACCTTTTAATGCAAAATATGATAAATCCATTTTTACGAAAAAAACTAGTTATTTTAGCTAAAAAGTTAATCACTACAGACGATCCTTCGCATGATCTTAATCACTCATTTAATGTTTTAAGGAATACAGAGATTATTGCAAAAAAAGAAGGCGGTAAGATGTTAATTCTAACTCCCGCTGCGTTATTTCATGACTTGGTTAATATCCCTAAGGATCATCCAAACTCAAAAAATGCTACTCGAGAAAGTGCAAAAAAAACCATTGATCTTCTTCAAGCTTATCCTGAATATCATGATAAACAGCTACAAAAAAAGATTTATGAAGCGATTGATTGTTGTTCCTTTAACAACAGAAAAAGTACTGTTCTTTTAGAAGCGAAAATCTTACAAGATGCTGACGCACTTGAGTCAACGGGAGCTATCTCCATCATGAGAACATTTGCATCCGTGGGCATGATGAAGGCTAAATTATTTAATATTAATGATCCATTTTGTGAAAAAAGATCTCCATCAAGTTTGAAATATGGTTTGGATTTATTTTTTTCAAGATTGTTGCTTGTTGAAGACAAAATGAATACTATAACTGCAAAAAAAATTGCTAAAAAAAGGACTGATTTTTTAAAGTTTTTTTTGAATCAACTAAGGGATGAGCTTCCCCCAGAAGCATTTTTTGAGATTGAAAGCTAATAATTCTTGATCTTATGGTAGAATATCGGTCGTTATTATTATCATGACAGCAAAAACAAACAACAAAGCTGACTTTTATCAAAACCACTTGTTACTTGGTTTTTATAAAAAAAGGGGAAAAGCTCTTACAATCCCTCACATTGTAAATTTTCTCGATAGATTAAACAATCTTGAAAAGGAAGGTCCAGTTAGAGTTCTTGATGTGGGTTGTGGAAAGGGTGATTTATTACGTTTATTAGCTCAAATTTCCTCAATAACTAATGGTAGGAGAAAAGTAATTTTTTATGGACTTGAAAAAAATCCTGAATTGGTTGACAGCGCAATTTCATTCGGATTATCAAAAGAGAATTTCTTTTGTATGGATATTAACGATGTTTTAGAAACTAATTTTCCTTACCAGTTTGATTTAATTTTATCTATCAACACTCTTCACGAAGTATTTTCAGGTTATTTGGGAATTGGTCATAATCAGTTTCCTCTAGATCAATACCAGCAAGCTCAACAAAGATTGAGACCTATTATTCAAAAATTTTCCTCAATGCTTTCAGTTGATGGGGCTTTATTGATATACGATGGCCTAGCTCCAGATTCAAGTCAATTGCTAAGCGAAGTGAAATTTGAGGTAAAAGACATATCCGTTGTTAGCCAACTAAAAAAGATGAGCCAGGAGAATAAAATCTGGAAATTAAGATTTGAGGAAAAAAGCCAAGGAGTTTTTGTAACTACATATCCTGATTTTTTAAGATTTGTTTCTACCATGAAATATCTTGATACGAAGATGTGGAGTATCGAGCAATATGAAAACTACTTTTATTATTCTGAGGATAAGTTCGAAAGAACTTTTGAGGATATTGGTTTAAGAATTGAGTCAAAGATATTGGTAAATAATGATCTAAATATTTGGAAAAAATCAATTCATTTACTTAAACCAGAATTTTTCCCCTATAAATCTATCCTAATTATGGGTAGTAAATAATCTTATAAGTTTGTTTTTTATTGATTGGAAGTGTAAAATACACTGGTAAGTATTAATTGTGTGGAGTAAAAATATGAAAGTTCATTTTATCGGAGCTGTTGATGGAAATAAAGAAGATTATAAGATGATTATCGATATTATTAAGGATGAAGGTTGGGATGTTATTACCGAACATTCATTAAAAAGATCAATCAAGGATATTGAGCAGGAAACAGGTGAAGAAGCCGAGGCCTACGCCAAAAAAATGGCCAACTGGATAAAAGAAGCTGATGTAGTGGTGGTTGAAGCAACTAAAGCTGTTTTGGGTGCCGGCTATGAACTCGCTACTGCTTTAAATTTAAGTAAGCCTGTAATTGCTCTTTATAGACCAGAAAAAGGTGAGGCCCCTCATGTGTTAAAAGGAATTGACTCAGAACGGTTGCAAGTTATTAGTTACACAACCGAGACGCTTAGAGATGCTCTTAAACATTCTCTGGAGTATGCTGTTGATACCCAAGACACTCGTTTTAACTTTTTTATCTCTCCAAAACATCAAAATTATCTTGATTGGATTGCTAAAAATCGTCGCATTCCTAGATCAGTTTTTTTGCGAAGGCTAATTGATAATCACATGAAGGAAAATAAGGATTATCAAGAATCCCTTTAGGATTATAGGTTAGTTTATACTAATCTTTATTTAACTGTCTTAAACTAATAGCGTTTACATCTCTTTGCGATAAAATCATTTGCTTTCTGGGAATTGGCCAGTTAATGGCTAACTCTTCATCAAACAAAGAGATGGCTTTGTTATCGCTCTCATTTCTTTCGCTGTAAAGTTTATCTACTATGTAGATATAACTTAGTGGTCCCTCAAGGACGCAAACAGAGTTGGCCAAACCTTGAGAAATATATAATCCACAGCCATATTCTGAAAGATGATCATAGCCAAGTTGAAAGGTTTCAAGTTGTTTGTAGGTTGGAGAATCAGGACGAATATCTGCAATTGCGCTAAAGGCTAAACCTGATGTTATTGCTACCAGCTTATTCCAACTCTCGGCGTGAAGACCTCTGGTAACATTGGTTTGAGAGCGGGCTAGATTGATTTGCTTTGGTAAAAAAGGTTTTCCAATAATCTGTTCAAGTTCGGGAACGATTAACAATTGGCTAAAGAATCCTCTTTCATCGTTATGTTTAGGAGCCTTAAAAAAATAAAGTCCTTCAAGCTTTGTTTTGTAAAAGTTTTCTGAAATTTGCAGTTCTTTGAGAGGCTGGTAGTAGTTATTGGTTGTGTCCATAGTTGGGATTATAATTACGGCTTAGTTGTACTTGTCATTATAAAAGAAATGAGTCTATGAATAACAGTATCGTTCCAGAAGATTTTATGCTAGTTGAAGATTATATGGTTGATGAGAGTATTCTATCAAAATATGCTGATGTACTAGTAAACTTTGCTTTAAACTCCGGTGAGGGATTGCGCGAAGGAGAGGTGGTTGAGTTAATTGTGCCAGATGTTGCTAAGCCAATGGCACTTGCTTTACAAAATTCTGTGCTTCGAGCTGGCGGGCATCCTTTGATGAACTTGCTGCCAACTGGTTTTGAGTATGACTATTATAGTTTAGCTAATGACACTCAATTAAACTTTTTCCCTCAAGATTTTTGGCGTACAAAAGCTAATTTACTTGATCATCATATTCAGATTCTTGCCGACCCTTATCCCGAGGCTTTGAAGAAAGTCGATCCAAAAAAGGTAATTGCAGCAAGAGATGCCAAAAAACCTTATAAAGATTGGCTCAATGAAAAAGAAACGCACCAGAAGTTTTCATGGGTGTTGGCATTGTGGGCAGATGAAGCGAAGGCTCAAATGGTTGAGTTATCTTTAGAGGATTACTGGCGACAGATCATTCGAGCCTGTTTTCTAGATGAGGCTGACCCAATTTCTCAATGGAGAGAGGTTAATCAGCTACAGAAAGATATTATCCAGAAGCTAAATCAATTAGCTATTGAAAAAATTCATCTTGAAAGCAATGATGCCGATCTTTGGTTGCAGATTGGAGCCAATCGACAATGGTGTGGTGGAGGTGGCAGAAATATTCCTTCTTTTGAAATCTTTACCAGTCCCAACTGGAGAGGTTCCCATGGATGGGCAAGGTTTAATCATCCAATTTATCGATATGGTAATCGAATTGCTGATGTAATTTTTAAACTGGACAATGGTTTAGTAGTTGAGGGTGAGGCTAAAGAAGGTAATCAGATTCTTCAAGCAATGTTAGCTAGTGCCAACGCTAATAAATTAGGAGAGTTCTCTTTGACTGATAAACGTATGTCGAGAATTTCTCATCCGATGGCAGAGATCTTGTTTGATGAAAATATTGGCGGCCAGTTTGGCAATACTCACATTGCCATTGGTAACTCTTTTAAAGAATGTTATGTGGGTGAAGCCGATCAGCTTACAGAAAAACAGTGGGACGAGTTTGGCTTCAATAACGCCGCTGAGCATACCGATTTTATTAGCACAGTTGATAGAGTTGTGACTGCAGTTTTGGGTGATGGCACTAAAAAAATAATTTATAAAGATGGGCAGTTTGTTATCTAAAAATTATCACTCGCGATGCTAACGAATTTATTATGATTATCTCTTCTCAACAAGAATTAAAAAACTATCAATCCTTAGCTAAACTTTCAACTCAAATCTTGAGAGAATTATATCAAAAGGTACAAGTTGGAGTTACTCCTTTAGAAGTTGATCAGTTGGCGGATGAGTTATGTGTCAGAAACAAAGTTGTTCCAGCTTTTAAGGGAGTTGGCCCAGTGAATAATCAGTATCAATATGCTACTTGTATTGCGGTTAATGATACAGTGGTTCACGGAATTCCTGACAGCCGACCGTTCGAAAAGGGTGACATTATCAAGGTTGATTTTGGCATCAAAGCCAATAATTTAATTACCGATCATTGTTTTACCATTGGTATTGCTCCATTATCAAATCAAGATGAAAAGTTGATTAAGTCTGCCAGAAAAGCAGTGGTAAATGCAGCTAAGTTGGCGGTTGTAGGTAGCACCACCGGTGATCTTGGTTTTGCTCAAGAGTCAACTGTTTTGGCTGATGGTTTTAATGTTGCCAAAGGTTATGTTGGTCATGGTATTGGCCACACAATGCATGATGAGCCGCAGTTACCAGCTTACGGCAGAAAAAAATCGGGAGATTATTTGCAGGAAGGAATGGCGTTGTGTGTGGAATCACAGATTTTGGCTGGCGAGGATGATCTGTATATCGCTGATGACGGCTGGAGTGTGAAAACTAAGGACAAGAGCAAGGCAGCCATGTTTGAGGTGATGGTGGTGGTGGGAAAAAGTAAGCCAACTGTTCTTACTCATAATCTTGACTGGCCTATTACCAAATAAAAATTAGCGAATTTATTCTGATTTTTCCCCTAGTGTTACTTCTTCTTTTTTGTCATACTAAAAACTAGCTTTTTTGGTAGTTAGTATTTTTATTACAAATTATTTCAATCACATGATTATCACTGGAACTTTAGCACTTATTGCTACAACAGTTAGTATTTTTGGTGCAGTTAATACTAGTGCCAATATGGCGGGATCGTATTACGACAAGCAGATGATTGGTGATTCTCTGAATAACATGAAGGCGACCGAGCAACTTTTGCGCCAAAAAGCTAACTCTGAGTCTGGTATTAAACAACAAGAGATGTTAACTACCGCTGATAAGCTAAATCAAGTGAATAGCAAAATGACTGAGTTAAATAATCAGGCTTTTACCAATTCTGTCAAAAGAGAAGGTCTTGGTTTTGCTAAAGGATTGGTGACAGGAAAGGCAGCTAGTGTTTCTGGGATTGGAAAAGTTGCACAAAATTTAGTTGGAGTTGGTGACTCAATGGCAGATCAAGTAATTGGAAACAATGGTTTACAAGGTACATTGGATAACATGGCTATGCAAGATTGGAGTGCTGCCGCTCAGGCTGGTGATGAGTTAGATCTTCAGATATTAATTTTACAGGCTCGAGAATTGACACGCCAAACTCAAGCCTTGAATAAAGATATGCAACGTATGCAAAGTTGGTATCAGCAAGAGGCTCCAGGTAATACCGACTCCAGTGAGATTGATCAACAGGTTACCGAAATAATTGATAGTAATACAGAGCTGACTCAACAACTAATTGACCAAGCTCAAATAAAAGGAAATGATAGTGCTCAAACCAGTGAGGCAAAAAACGCAGCTGATGATGTTGATCAGACAGAGACAGAGCCTAAAGTAACAGAGCCTAAAAAAAATAACTCAGTTATTGGTACTTGGGTGGGAACAGACAAAAGATTTGAGTTTGAGGCTGGTGCATTAAATGGAACTGACGCTAGTGGTAACCCAGTAAAGAAAGTTTTGTATTTCGAAGAAGGAGGGGTGTTGGACAGGGAAGACGAACCTTTGGGTGGAGATGTAACTTATTCTTGGGAACAAGTTGATGAAGATCACATAAAAACTATAGCAATCTATGAAGCTTTACTTGTTGAAATTACCTATAAAATTGAGGGTGATTCCTTAATTTCCACTAAAGTATTTGCTGAGTTTAATGGAGAATCCAGTGAAAATACTGATGTTTATGGAAAACAAGTTTTGGTGAGGAGTGAGTAATTGTGTTATTTGCATTATTAATGAGTTTATTTAACATGACAGATAAAAATAAAAATACTCAAAAAGAAGTAGCTAAGAAAAAAAATTTATCAGAAGATGGCGGTGAGAAGGTTCAGGGTAACGATTCTAAGGAAATCAATAGCAACGATATGGTTAAAAAAAATGGTTGGTTTAAGAAGATATTTATTGTCTTACTAATTATTGGTTTGGGGTCTGCTCTCTTTTGGTTGGGTAAAAACTGGCAAAATGTTAGCAACATCATTGATTTTCAAGATTTGGGAGTAAGTTATACTGAAAATCAGCAAAGGGTGATTGATAATTTTGGTCTTCCGCAGACCTTTACGCTTGCTCAGCAAGACGAACAAAGACTAGAATCATGGAAGTATATCTATCTTGATGAAATTTTTGTTTTTCAGGATGGTGAGTTTGTGGCGAGGCAACATTATAATTTTGACCTTAATATCGATGAAGGACTGCATCTTGATTATGAGCCAAAGGATTTTTATCAGCTTCAATCTCTTGAGGAAATCAGTAAGTTTTTAGCAAGAGAACCATCTTTTGAAGCTCAAATTGATCCTGAGATTATGGGTGAGGACAACTATTTTTATAGTTTTGATCATTTTTTGAATGTTAGTGTGGATAACGAAAAGGTGGTGGGTATTCAGACAGTAGCTTTTAAAACTAGTGAAGAAGCTAACGATTTACCAGTGAGTGTTGAAGAAAAAACAACAACCCAAGAACCAGGAAGTAAGCCGGGCAAAGACTATGTAGCCAATACGTCTGATAAAGAAAATAGTTTTAGTTATTATCTTGACAATCCGGTATATCGATTAATTAAACAGCGCCGTCTTGAATCGATGGATGGATCTACTTCTGAAGTTTTAAGTTATGCTTATTGTTATAGTCTAGATCAAGGAGTTAGTTTAAGTACTGAGCCTCAAGATCCCTGGGCTTGTGCCGATGAGGAAAGTATGGTTTGGATAATCGAGTTAATTCCTGTTGATACATATGCTCAGCTTGATGAAGTTGAGTTAATTGGCAAAGAGGAGTTAGTGAGAAACTCAAAGTATGTTTATGCGATTACTCATTTAAATGGAGATTTGCCAGAAGACTTGCCAACTTGGCCTGAAATCTTACAAGATGTTAAAGATGATTTTTCCGTACCGATGGCCGATGAGTACGCTAATTTCTTGAATTTGTAGTTGGCTAAATGCAAACAGTTAGTTTTTTTATTGATGAATTTATTATTTTGATAATGTCTTAAGATTTTACTTTGAGGGATCAATAAAAATAATGGTTCTAAGGGGAATTTCCATCAGAAAGTGAGATTTTTTCTTAATCAAATATCAATTAACAAATTTATTAAATGTTGGTTTTAGATTTATTTGTTATAGTTCACCTAATTTATGATAAGACTAATTGAATTTTACCCTTTTATCATCTATAATAACGCACATTGTTTTCACCATGAGTTCAATTTCCAAACTAACCAATAAACTCCAAGAAAAAGTCAAGGAACTGATTGAACGTTCTAAGCAACAAGGTTTCGTCACTCAAGACGAAGTGCTTGAAGTTTTTTCGCGCCCAGAAAAACATCTTGAGGCGGTTGATGAGTTTTTTGATTTAATTCTCGATGATGGTATTGATGTTTTTATGTCGGTGGAGGATAAGGATGAGTTAGACTCAGATCTTGAAGATGAGTTAACCGATATTATCAATCTCAGCAAAAAAACTGTATCTGATCCAGTCAGAATGTATCTTAAAGAGATTGGTCGTATTCCCCTTTTAACTCGTGAGGAAGAAATCAGGTTGGCACAGGAAGTAGAAGCTGGTAACGAGAAGGCTAAGAAAGATTTGGCTGACGCTAACTTAAGATTGGTGGTTTCGATTGCAAAAAAATATATTGGTCGTGGTCTGACATTTTTAGATTTAATCCAAGAAGGTAACAAAGGTTTAATTAGGGCGGTCGAGAAGTATGACTGGACCAAGGGTTTCAAGTTTTCAACTTATGCTACTTGGTGGATTCGTCAGGCGGTGACCCGCTCGATTGCTGATCAGGCTCGCACCATCCGTATTCCGGTACACATGGTAGAGACGATCAATAAGTTGATGAGAACAGCCCGTAAGCTGATGCAGGAGATTGGGCGCGAGCCGACTCCGGAGGAGATCGGCGAGCGCATGGAGATGGAGCCTGAAAAGGTTCGTGAGATTCTCAAGATTGCTCAGAATACCACTTCGCTTGAAACTCCAGTTGGAGATGATGGCGATGACAGCGTTCTTGGTGATTTTATTCCCGATGACAAGCAAGAGTCTCCTTACGATACCACTAGCCGTGAGATGTTGCGTGAGAATATCGAGGAAGTCCTGCAGGCTCTGTCGGATCGAGAGTCGCGTGTGTTAAAGATGAGATTTGGTTTAAGCGGTAACAAGATGATGACTCTGGAGGAGGTCGGCCGCAAGTTTGGCGTCACTCGTGAGCGTATCCGCCAGATTGAAGCAAAAGCCTTGCGAAAACTAAAACATCCCTCTAGACGTAAAAAACTTCAAGACTTCTTGGAGTAGTTTTTTTGTTTTGAAAGTTATCCTCGAAATTGATAGAATCTAGGTTCTAGTCTGTGCTGTTATGTTACGCTGTTTAACAAGTGTCCATGCCAGGATACTCAAGTGGTCAACGAGGGCAGTCTGTAAAACTGCTGGCGTAAGCCTACGTAGGTTCGAACCCTTCTCCTGGCACATCTTTTCTTTTTTGAAAAGATACTTAACAAGTGAAGAAAAATAATCCCCGGTAGCTCAATGGCTGAGCAGGAAGCTGTTAACTTCAAGGTTGTAGGTTCGAGTCCTACCCGGGGAGCCAAGTAGTCCTTGGACATAGAAAAAACTTCATTTAGCTTGATAGCATGGGCTAATTTTTGGGTTCCAGAATTTAATTCTTCATAGGTTGGTGCTTCATCAAAAAGGATACCAAAATGTAATGCCTGAGCTTCAGGATCTTCCCCGTGTATCAGCAAATCATCCATGTGTTCCAGAAAATATTTAACGTAGGACATAACTTCAGTTGCATCGGCCGGTTTTTCATCTATTTCTTTCTTTTTTTGTACTAATAAGTTACCAATCTCTTTATCAATTTTAACCAGATCTTCCTCAACATATTTAATTGCAACTTCAGATGTAAGATAGCGAATCTTATCAGCAGTTAGTTGGGCTTGGCTTTTAAGCTGAGTGATGCGCTCATTAATATTGACCTTGCCTTTTTCAGATTGAGTTTCTCTACGCTCCCATTCCTTTGTTACTGTTTCAACCAAAGTATCGACATAACCTGGAGCTATTTGTATGTTCTTAATAAATTTCTTAACAGTCTCATTAAATTTATCCTTTGGCACTCTAAAATAATGACCTCGTTTATTGCAATGATACGCTGGATAGTATTTCCCCAATCTGCCTCTAGATGCGCTACCAAATAGGGGCTGATTGCAATGCGGGCACATTACAACTCTTTTATAAGGGAAGTCGGGGTTTCGTACTCCCTTTTTTATCAGATACTCTGGAGTTTTGCGTTTATCGATCCGCACTTGATTACCTGCTTCTTCAATCACAACAATCTTACCTTTGTTGGCTTTGTTGAATGTCTCAATAGATACCAGGCCATCAAACTTACCTTTATGGGGATTATCTTTGGTCCATTTTACATAATTAATCCCAGCATAGATTGGATTTTGGATGTAGCTACGAAAACTCTTAACGTTTAATTTATTCCCACCTCGAACTTTTATAATTTTAGTCTGATCATGTTTGTCTCGGTGATATAGCTTTCTGGTTTTAAATCCAAGCTTATTAATTTCATCCACAATTTGATAATCAGTTAAATTTCCTCGGCATCTAAGCTCATACATCTTTTGAAACCATACAGACTCTTCCGGGTGAGGTTTTAAGATAGCTCGTTTGCCGTTTAGAGTTTCAGTTTTTTCAGTTACATATCCCATTGGAGCCTTTCGAACCCAATAGCCCATTCGAGCATAGCGTATTTCAGCTCCGATCATTCTGCTCATAATGTCGCGCATCTCATCCTTTGCTCGTTCAGCCTCCAACATCTCGGTCTTTTTTGTTGGGGAATACACACTCCATTTAAACTTGATACCCAGATGCTCGAGTGTGTTTACCTGCTGGAGACCAATTACGCCGTAAATATCAATCAGTTGGACATTACTTTGTTCAAGCTGACGCTTTAGATCTTCATAGAAGTAGGAGCCACCGCGAGTAAACCGATCAATTGATTTAATAATGAAGATCTGTATGTCATTTTTTGGTTTTACACAGTAGTCGATTGCTTCTTGAATTGGTTGTTGTTCTTTGGAAGCGGATTCCAGAAAAGTAAAAAATTTAGTGATTTTGTAATTGTGGTGTTTGGCGAATTGTTCAATTTGCTCCTTCTGTGCTTCAGGAGAATCTCCATCGACTCCCTGTTTAACGGAAGAAACACGTATGGCTGCTACTGCATTTTGCATTTCCTGCTCGAAGCTCATACCTTTTCCTTTCGAATTTTAGTTAGCAATACAGCGCCATGGTTTTGGTCATGAATAATACGGTCAATAATGAGATTGGTGAGCAGATGAAGTCTTTCAGTCGACGTTAATGTTGAAGTTTTAATTCTGCCTGACTGGATTTTCTTGTTTTTCGAGCCTTTTGTTCGTGCCATATCTTTAGTCAATCATTATCCCTGTAGACACAATATACTATCCCTCTAGGCATAATGTCAAGACCTAAATAATTCCACTTTTGGGCTTTATTTGATATACTACAGGTCAATAGCATACTAAAGATTAGAGCTGCCCAGTAAAAAGAAGATGAATGCAGCATTTTCGGATTGGGAATTAGCAAAGTATCCAGAATTAGCCACTCTTCATATCGGTGTTTATGAGGTTTTAAGCATCTTCATCGCGAACATACTCCCGTTTACTTCTTCAGAGCAAAAAGACAAACTACTCAGTTATCTTTTATTTAACCCAGAAGCTCAAGCGAGCACGATTGGTTTGATATTGCTTACAATAGTAGGTATTGCAACTATGGCAGTGGTGATTTGGGTAATTGGTATCGCACGAAAATTTAGACAACTTGATCATGACGATCAAAAGTATATTTTCCTAGAATTGCATCCGCTCCATACCCAAGAACAAGATGTACTTTCAATCGAATTATTTAAAGTACTGCACTCAACGATTGGACAACAGTCTTCACCTTACTCTCTTGAAATTGTTTCATCTAAACGAAAAGGAATTAGATATGTTTTGAGAATCCCTGAGTCAGACAACAAGTTGATACAACAAGTCTTAAAATCTCACATTCCTTATCTAAAAATCATCCAATCAAAAGACTACCTAGAAGGAATCTCAACAGAATCGGCAAGTATTCATGAATTCGAACTGACAACCGAATTTCCTTATCCACTATCCACACCAGAAGAGCTAGATCTTCAAGACCCGATCTCTTATATGGCTAGTTCTTTGGGAAGTCTCAAAGATGGCGAAATGGTTGCCCTTCAGTATGTTGTAAAACCACCCACACCCAAGGAAATAAAAGTACAGGCGGATCTTCTCAGTCGTATCGTGAATGATGAACCAGTCTTTAAACAGATACAAGCAACCAGAAAAAGAAGTCTTGGAAATAACGCAGTTGTTTGGGCATTCAGAATTCTAATGTTTATTCTATTTCCTTGGTTGGTAGTAGCCTACTATCTAGTCAAACTATTTATTCAAAAGCGTAGCGTCTTTTACACCAAAGGTCAGCAAGAATTAGTCTCAAGTATTAAATATAAGTTAGAACAACCACTTTTTAATGTAGCTATTCGGGCAATCATTAGTGTGGCTTCCGAAAAAACTAAGCAAGAAAAGTTAAAAGGCTTAAATGCTTCTTTCACTTCATTTACCAATAGCTTTCAGGCTATCAAACCAGTAAAACAAAATATCTTGTATCAATTATCTTTTTTAAAGAAACTTTTACTACTTAGTACAAAGAAACGTAGTTTTACCACTGCCAATATTAATAATTTGTCTACGGTTGAGTTAGCCGCCCTGTATCATTTTCCAAATTACAAATCAGGTAATGTGGAAGACTTGGTTAAAACTCATAGTAAAGAATTACCAGTACCTTTATCAGTCAAAAATACGGATTTCGATACAGTTTTTGCAAAGAGTGAAACTAGTGGGTTAGATATTCCTATTGGTCTCACGGATGAAGATAGATCCAGACATGTGTACATTTTAGGACAAACAGGTTCTGGTAAATCCACAATTATCTATCACATGGCCAAAGACGATATCCAAAAGGGTAGGGGTGTAGCAGTAATTGATCCTCATGGTGATTTAGCAGAGGATCTGTTGGCAACGGTTCCAGAAAACAGAATTCAAGATTGTGTTTATCTAAATCCCTTTGATGTTAGGTTTCCGATTGGTATCAATATCTTAGAGCTCACGCCAGGTCTAAACGATGATGAACTAGAGCAAGAAAAGGAACTAGTATGCGAAGGGGTTATTTCTGTCTTCAGAAGAGTTTTTGGAAATGACGAAAAAACAAACGCACATCGAATTGAGTATATTTTAAGAAATGCCATCTATACAACATTCACCATCCCCGATGCCACAATATTCACGGTGTACGAATTACTTAATAACACTAAGTTTCAGAAAAGCGTAACAAAAAATTTACAAGACCAAAACCTTAAAGACTTCTGGAAAAATGAGTTCGAAAAAGCTGGCAATTTTCAAATAGTTAAAATGGTATCCGGTGTAACAGCAAAGATCGGTCGTTTCCTATTCTCACCATCAGCCAAACGCATGTTGGAGCAACCAAGATCAACTATTAACTTTAGTGAGATACTAGACGATAGCAAAATTTTGATTTGCAATTTATCTGAAGGCAAAGTTGGAGAAGATACATCTCAATTGCTTGGAACTACCATTCTAGCCAAACTACAACAAGCCGCTTTAAGAAGAGCAATGACTGAGGCTTCAAAACGCAAACCCTTCTATATCTTTGTAGATGAATTTCAAAATTTCGCTACTTCATCCTTTACCAAGTTATTATCGGGCGGACGCAAGTTTGGGCTTCGGATGACTATCGCACAACAGACCACTACACAGCAAGAAGATCAAAATGTTACTAACATAATTCTCGCTAACACCGGTACTGCTATTTGCTTTCGAACGGCTAGCCCCATAGACGCTCAGCTCATGGCTGACCAATTTCAACCCTACCTTGGAAAATCAGACATCAATAATTTACCCAGATATAACTTTTATATGAGGTTGGCAGCTGTAGAACCTGAAGAGCCATTTTCTGGAATTACGCTTCCTATTGAAGCAGAAAATCGTGTTGAATTTATTGACAGGATAATTGCTGCTTCAAGAAAAAATTACGCCAAAGAATTTAAGATGCAAAAACAGAAAACAAAAAGTAGCAACAAGACAAGAAAGATATCAAAGAAAAAGCCACCTGAAAGTGATATTAATACGCTAGTTTAGTGTAAGCACGTTTACACTGGATGTTGCCCTAATCAAGGCAAGAAATATATATTTCACTACCTTTCTATACTTATATATAAGTAAGGAAGTTAAATGCGTTATGACTAATAGAAAAACAGAAATACTTTATCATCTATATACATTTAGATTCCTATCTAGAAATCAAATTCAAATTCTCCTCAATCATAAACACTTCAATCGAATTATTGTTTGGTTAAATGAAATGACCAGCTCAGGATTAATTAGAAGATACTACAACTCAAAAAAGGTAACAGAACCCGCTCTATATTCATTGGGGTTAAAAGGTAGAAGATATTTAAAAAATAATGGGAACAATTCAATCAATGCTAAAGTACTGGACAGGGTTTGGAGAGAACCTAAGCTTTCAATAGAGTTTAGAGAGCATTGTATTTTTATTGCTGATATTTACTTATCGCTTAAAAAACAATGTGGCAGCAACAATGTAACTCTACACTTCTACACGAAAACACAACTCAAGGAAATGGAAAATCTGGTCTTTCCTCATCCTGATGCATACATTGCCATTGAAGAATTAGATGGTCAAATAAACAGATACTTTTTGGATATTTTTGATGCTATGCCACCCAGAATGTTCCTCAGAAAAAGAACCAAACAATATCTTGAGTACTTCGAAGAAGAAACCTGGCAAGACCAAACAGACAAACCATTCCCCAAAATTATTTTTATTACGCCCGATCAAAAGGCATATAATTATTTGAGAAAATTTATCAAAACTTGCCTTGAAGATGCTGACGAGCCAAGTTTTTATATAGGTATAAAAAGTGAAATTAGTGAAAATGGTCTCAGCAAAAAAGTATTAAACAAAGTTTGATATACCTAGTTTTTCAATACACTTAATAACACTAGTAAGACAAAAAATTCTGCAATTGTCATTATTAAACCTTCTCACTAATTAATAACGCTAAAACCTTTTCAACGGTTCCCAGGGCTCTTGTGATAGCAATTAGGGGATTTGAAGAGTAACTGCTGATATATTCCCAAGCATTGCCGGTGTTGTCGCCAAACTCGTATAAATCCATTAATACACAGCTTGTAAACTCCGCGATTATTTCTTGTTGTTTGTTTTGTCCTTCTTTTAAACCATTGTTTATTTTTGCATGGATCGCATGTGCTAGCTCATGAAAAAAGATTGACTGCTCATGAGTACCAAGACGAATGCGAGTGCCATCGGTTTTACAATCTCCAAGTTTGTTATTGGCAATTGGTAGATATTCAATAGAGATCCCCATGTTTTTGGCAACATCAAAAAGTGGGGGAAAGCTAACGGGTTTGTATTCTGGAAGTGGCCCATCTCCGGTGGTGCTTGAAGCTGCAAAAACTGGAGTGGTTACAAACCCAACACAGACACTCTTTTTTTCTTCAGTTTCTTTGTCCTCTTTTTTAATAAGATGAGGCACTAATATATAAACAGCTTTTGACCCCTTTTTGATACTTCTGCCAGCCTCTAACCACTGCCTATATCCTCTACAATCAAGCTCATCCGCTTGT
>Ga0209723_1001470_pt1 | contig 36397 bp, 31 predicted proteins | sample BiotimSIPDNA_2_FD_185750 | JGI IMG/M metagenome (GOLD analysis project Ga0209723, IMG submission 185750) | Anaerobic biogas reactor microbial communites from Washington, USA - Biogas_R2 time_0 SIP DNA (SPAdes) (version 2) | ecosystem: Engineered > Bioreactor > Anaerobic > Unclassified | place... | reverse complement strand
GCAGGTATTAGTACAGTCCGCCGGCTTTCAGCCCGCCAGAGCATGGAAATATCTGTTTCGTGGTCTTTGAACAAATACGATTATTTCAGATATAATGGAAACAAGGTCTTGAAAAAAGAGATCAATCCCGGGCACGAAGACAATACGAAGCTCTCCTTTCTTTCGAATCGTCTTGACGTTACATTTTCACTTCTAAGAAGATTGAAGCATAAGCAGGTTAAATGAGGAAGAAGAGTGAAGATATCGAAAAAGTATACGAAATTCTCGAAAAAGAGTTTCACAAGCATCGTATGCCGGTTGTAGACCTGATCGAGTTTCAGACCAGAGACCCGTTCAAGGTTCTCGTCACGACAATAATGAGTGCGAGAACCAGAGATGAAACTACCAGCATGGCTGCCAGACGTCTTTTTGATCATGTCAATTACATAGGTGACCTGAAGAAACTCACTGTCGAACAGATCAAGAAACTGATTTATCCGGTAGGTTTTTATAGAGAAAAAGCTTTACACCTTAAAAAACTTCCCGAAATTCTTGAGCAGCATTTTGATGGTAAAATTCCTTCAACTGTCGAAGAGCTTGTTACACTTCCAGGTGTTGGAAGAAAAACAGCGAATCTTGTTGTTGCCGTGGCATTTAACAAACCTGCTGTATGTGTCGATATTCATGTGCACAGAATATTCAACCGTCTTGGGTATCTTGAAACGTCAACACCTTTTCAGACTGAAATGCAGCTTAGAAAATGGTTTCCGGTCAAGTACTGGACAACATTCAACTCCTATTTTGTATCATTTGGTCAACATACATGTCTGCCTGTCAAACCTCACTGTGATGGTTGCCCTGTATTTTCTTTTTGCAGCAGAGTTGGAGTTAAACTTTAAGTTGCTGCCAGCAATTCTTCGGCAATTTTTGATATAGGCAATACTTTTTGGACAGCTCCTATCCGGATAGCTTCTTTAGGCATCCCGAAAACCACAGAGCTTTCCTCATCCTGTGCAATGGTGAATGCGCCCGCATTTCTCATTGCAAACAATCCCCTTGCTCCATCCTTCCCCATTCCTGTAAGAATAGCTCCTGCTGCATTTGTACCTGCATATTTTGCTACAGACTGAAAAAGTATCTCGACAGCAGGTCTTTGATGATATACAAGCGGGCCATCCTTTAATTCCACATAATAATTTGCGCCAGACCTTCTGAGCATCATATGGACATTTCCAGGTGCAATAAGCACTTTTCCGGGGGTTATCCTGTCACCATTTTCTGCTTCCCTGACTTCAACGGCACATATACTGTTAAGTCGTTGAGCATAGGATCTGGTAAAATGTTGTGGCATATGCTGAACAATCACTGTGCCCGGAGCATTTGACGGGAACAGCTCTATTACATTGCGGATAGCCTCGGTACCACCGGTAGAAGCACCAATAGCAATAATCTTGCTTGTTGTTTTTGTCAGAGAAAGCCGGTTAACAGTTTTAACCTGTGAAACAGAAACAGTTCTCCCCTTTACATCAACCATTGCAGCAGCCCTGATTTTGTAGATCAGAGCTTCAGACATATCTCCGACACACCAGGATTCCCCCGGTTTACACATAACATCAACAGCTCCGGTATCCATTGCTTCAAGAGCCAATATGCCTCCCTTGTTTGTCAAAGAGGATACAACGATAACCGGCAGGGGATAATGTTTCATCAATTTTCTCAAGAAGGTCAAACCGTCCATTCTTGGCATTTCAATATCAAGAGTAATAACATCCGGTTTCAGTGTAACAATTTTGTCCCTTGCGACATAGGGATCAGGAGCAGTTCCAACGACTTCAATTTGCGGATCTTTAGAGAGCTGTTTCGAAAGAATTTCTCTTACCACAGCCGAATCATCAACAATAAGGACTTTTGTTTTCATGATACCTGTTTATCATTCATTTGTTAATTGATACCAGTGTCAAAAAAGGATTCCCCTCAATGTTTAACGCAAAAGACTGGTCATTTTCAATAATTCCAGTTGCAGTTTCCTTTGCAGCAAGACAACAGACAGGAGTGGAAATAGTGAAGATCTCATTTTCGCCATAATATTCGGTCAGGAATCTTCCACAAATTATGTTAAGCGTTTCTTTTAGTGCATCTTCAGATTTTTTCTCCGAGTCTATTTCTTCCGGCTCGATTCCAAGAATATTGGCTGCAAGAAGATTACAAAGGCTCCTTGAAGCAATAATTTTTATGTTACCCGATGATATACCATAAAAATCAATTTGCGCCATCAGACCATTATCCAGATGATCCAAAACATCATTTTTATTTCCATAATCTGAAAACATGAATGCAAGGTTTTCAAGAGTTGTCATTATTGTTGATGAAATTGTTTCATTTATTTGTTTATTCATGATATATCCTCACGACTGTAAAACTTTCTAATTTTCCAGTACATCAAAAAGAACATCCCTTAAGGCTTCCGGAGCAACCGGTTTTCTCAGGAATGCCTTGACACCTTTTCCAAGCATTTCATCAATCCTTATTTTACACCCCTCAGTGGAAACAATCACTACAGGAGTCATTTCGATCAATCCTTTATCCACAAGGTTTTGAACAAATTCGATACCATTCATGACCGGCATATTTATATCTGCGAAAACTATATCAATCCAGTTCTGGTCAATAACCTCCAGTGCTTTTGCTCCATTTTCTGCCTGAAATATCTCATTTATCTCCACACCGGTTATCTTCAGTGTTCTGACAAGAACAGCACGGATAGTCTCAGAGTCATCTACAACAAGTACATTGTATGCCATTACCCTCACCCTCCATATCGTTTATATTCAGATTTCCACCTCTTCACCCTGAGATTTGACAAATGTTTTTCCTGATCCTATCTCAAGAATCATTGTCCTTGATACAGAACCACCAATCACATTTGATTTTAGAAGGATACCGTTTTTCCACAGAAGTTTTCTCAGTACTGTAAAGTTTCTCTCACCGATTTTAAACAAACCTTTTGGATCAAGGAGCTGCGCACAACCTGCAGCTTTAATGATAATTCTTTCCTTCTTTGCACCTGCACAGTATATTTCATTTAACAGTTTTGTTACACCGGTATCAACAAACATTGATGGTGATTTTTCTGCTTTTTGGGGATCTACCCCGGAAACAGGCAGCATACAGTGAATCATACCCCCTATTTTTGCATCCGGATCGTATATTGTAACTCCAAGACACGACCCAAGCGAATAGGTTACAAGAATATCCTGATGCTCTGATGACAAGGCCATTTCAGCAATTCCAACAACAATCCTGTTTGTCATAGTAATATTAATGTCAGATTCATTTTGTTTTATGTTAATTTACGGCAGCGTATTAATTTCATTTTTAATTATACGATTAAAACCAGACAATTCAAAGCTTAATGCAGATTCCATCTACTTGACGTATATTGACGGTTTAACGCTTCTTAGAGCACATAGCTGACCCGTCAGGCTTTCTGCATGACCAGTAAACAGATACCCTCCTTTTTTCAACAGTCTTTCTACCTCTGAAAGCAGTTTTTTCCTTACAATATTATCGAAATAGATCATAACGTTTCTGCAAAAAATACAATCCATCGGTCCTTTCATGGGAAAGGGCGGAGAAGAGAGGTTAAGTCTTTTAAAAGTAATCAATTTTTTCAACTTGTCTTGAACCTGGAAATATTTTTCTCCGTTTATGGTTATCCTGTTAAAATACTTGTCAATAAATTCCGCCGGGATTGCACCTGTTTTTTCTGCTGGATATACACCATCAATTGCTTTTTGCAATATTTGGGTTGATATATCGGTTGCGAGTATCCTTATGTCCACATTATTATTCTCTATACAGTTAAGAAGAGTAACTGCAAGTGTATATGGTTCTTCACCACTTGAACAGGCTGCAGACCAGAATCTGAATTTTCGCTGACCTTTTCTTAACCATCCTTTCATTTGTTCTCCAATAAAATCGAAATGAACAGACTCCCTGTAAAAAGAGGTAACATTAGTAGATATCACGTCAAGCAGATTTACCAGTTCGGCTTCAGAAGAATCTTTTTTCAGGAACTGGAGATATGCTTTCAAATCTGGCAGTTGTAATTCTCTGAGCCTTTTTGAAACCCTGGCCTCCACAAGGGCCTGTTTTTTGTCGCCAAGATTTATTCCTGCTTTATCGTATATTATTTTTTTAAACTTGTCATATATTTCGATTTCCATACATCTTTCCATTAGGAAACAATTGACCAACTGCCGTTTTTTTTGATACGGCAGTTGATCATTTTATTTTAGAATTGACTTAATTCATCATCATCAAGTGGTATTACCTTGCTTGGAACCAGAGCATCATTCTTTCCATTCTTGCCTGGTGATACTGGGGACATTGTTGACTTTCCGTTAGTTTCAATCTTTTTTGAAAAACTTTTTTTTGCCACATTTATAAACCCGTTCTTTTTGTTATTATCCATATCCTGCTTATAATAACCTGAGCTACTGCCATTTTCTGATGATGACCCACCAACGATTTTTACAAGTTCATTTACCATATCCTTCAGTTCCCGGGCCTGAGCAGAAAGTTCTTCACTTGCAGATGCACTCTCTTCTGCGTTCGCAGCATTGCCCTGGGTTACTTTGTCCATTTGCGATACAGCTGTATTGATCTGCTCTATACCCTGAGCCTGTTCTTTACTTGCAGCAGCAATTTCACTGATTAGACCTGCCACTTTCATGGCACTTTCCGAAATACTTTTTACCGCCTCTGCAGCATCATTTGAAACTTCAACACCCTGCTCAGCATTCTTCTGTGATTCTTCTATGAGAGCTGCCGTATTTTTTGCGGCCTCAGCGCTTCTCTGAGCAAGATTGCGAACTTCTTCTGCTACAACTGCAAAACCTTTACCAGCGTCACCCGCCCTCGCAGCTTCAACTGCTGCATTAAGCGCAAGAAGATTAGTCTGAAAAGCTATTTCATCGATAGTTTTTACGATTTTTGCTGTGTGATCTGATGAATTCTTGATTTCACCTATTGCTTTATTAACTTTTGCAATTGCGCTGTCTCCCTTTTCAACCCTTGTTTTGGTTTCCCCCATTAGACTGTCAGCCTGTCCCGCATTATCAGCATTCTGTTTTACCATGGATGACATCTCCTCAAGACTGCTTGACACCTCTTCGAGGCTTGATGCCTGTTCGTTAGCCCCTTCTGCCATCTGCTGACTTGATCCACTGACCTGATTTGATGCTGAAGCAACCTGTTCTGAACCCTGATTCAAACCAGCAATAATCCTGTTTAGTGCTTTTGAAATTGATGTACTCAGGAATATTCCAAAAACTACTGCAAGCAATGTTCCGATTATGGTAGCAATAATTGTTAAAACAGCAACGAAATTAGCAGAAGCAACGGATGCACTGATTTCATCATTTGCGATATTATTGCTAATTTCAACCAATCTCCTGAGATGACTTAATGCGACATCCTGTTTTTCTCGTACATCATCCATCGCAATTATTGACATTTCACTATTTAGCCTTGATGCTGCAGCAGCCTGTTCTTTAATGGTATTAAAACCGCCAAAGACCACTTCTGCATGCTTATGCATGGTTCTAAGCTCCAGCTCTGCGGCTGCAATATTATTTGCATTTACCAACTGCTTAATCGCTCTGACAGATTGGTGAAACTGGGCATGCGCTTCCTTCGAATTTGATATAGCCGAATTGATTAACCTGTTATTTGTACTGAAACTACTCAGCCATTTTCCATAGTTGCAAGAGGTATGATCCTCACCACCTTCAAACTGGTTTCTGTTTATAATCAGGCTTGCAATCTGTCCTTCAAGTCTGTGATGTTCACCAATAAACTGCTCGATTGATGCAAGAAGCCTGTCAGGGTTGTATATTCCTGTCTCATCCAGTTTTTTCAAATTATTTTCGAATCTGCCATTCTCTCTACTCCAATCATCAAATGCCGATACAAACTGTTGCCATATACGGTTCATTTCATCGGAATGCTGTATCTTCTCATATTTCTCCATGGCTTCCTGATATCCATTTCTTGCATTGGCAAAATTGTCAATCTGTCTTTTTCTGTCATTATCATTCAGTTCCGGATTGAGCATAGTTCGTTGAGCGACCCTGTAAGCTTCAAGATTTTGCTGTAGTGTCAATAAAGCCTGAACGGTTGGAAACTGTTTATTTCCTATATCATCTACATTTTCGTTCAACTTGACACTTCCATTCCATCCAATTACTCCAACTACCAGTGTGATTGCTGCAACAATAAGAAAACTTCCTATTAATTTTGTACTCAGCTTGAGATTCATTTCTTTTCACCCTCCATTAATTGTGAATGGTTTATTCCGTTTTACCTACCATATTGATTTCATCACCTGAAAGTACCCTGTCTATATCTAGTAGCATAACAACTTTTTGTGCAGTTTTTCCCATGCCCAGAATAAATTCTGTGTCAACAGAAGCTCCGAAAGATGGCGATGGTTCTATCTGGTTACCTTTAATATCAAGAACTTCAGAAACCTCATCCACAATAATTCCCATCACCACGCTATGATTATTATCGTTGTTTACCTGAACCACAATAATACAGGTCTTGTCAGTATCTTCCTTTATGTCAAATTCAAATTTTACCCTTAAGTCTATCACGGGAATAACCTTACCCCGAAGATTTATCACTCCTCTTATAAAAGAGGGTGTTTTAGGGACACGTGTTACATTCATCAAACCTATAATTTCCTGTACCTTGAGTATTTCAAGCCCATACTCCTCTTCTGCAAGCCGGAAAGTAAGATATTTTCCGGCTAGACTTGCCATATTTTTCAGTTTCTCCGCTGATTCACTCATCAAGCTACTCCTTTTATTTATGTTTTATACTGTTTTGTGTTTCTTAATATTCCACCAACATCTATAATCAGGCTTACATTACCATCCGACATTATGGCTCCCCCTGATATACCAGAGATACTCCCGATACCTTCACCCAGACGTTTTATAACTGTTTGTTGCTGCCCGATTATTGAATCTATTACAAGTCCGCATCTTCTATCCATGTCTTCAATAACCATAATAATTTTATCATCATCAATTTTATTATCGATTTTTCTTTCAAGTATCTCACAAAGATAAACAAGCGGTATCAAATTATCTCTGAAATCAACCATTTCCCCCTTATTCGTTACAGAAGTAATTTCTTCTTTTTTGAATTTCATGCTCTCAACTATTGCAGATGTCGGGATTATATATCTTTCCCTATCAGCCATTACTACCATTCCATCCATTATAGCCATTGTCAAAGGCAAGTATATGGAAAAGACTGTTCCCTTTCCTTTTTCTGTTTTTATGTCAATACTTCCCCGCAGGTTTTGAATATTTTTCTGTACCACATCCATTCCCACTCCCCTTCCGGATACATCAGTGACTTTTATTGCTGTAGAAAAACCGGGTTGAAATATGAGAGAATGAATTTCCTTGTCTGAAAGATTATCTGTTTCTTCCATTAAACCGAGGGAAATTGCTTTTGCGCGTATTGCATCTTTATCCAGTCCTCTTCCATTATCTTCGATTTCTATACATATGCTTCCACCGGTCTGGAAAGCCCTTAGTTCAATTCTGCCACGTTGTGTTTTGCCAGCCTTTTTTCGTTCATCATCAGGTTCAATACCATGATCTGTCGAATTTCTTATCATGTGTACCAACGGATCACCTATATTTTCAATAACCGACTTGTCTAATTCGGTGTCTTCCCCGCAAGTAACGAATTCGATATTCTTGCCACTCTTTTTTGACAAATCCCTTACAAGTCGTGCCATTTTCTGAAAAGTTGATTTCAGTGACACAAGCCTCATCGAAAGGCTTACTTCCTGAAGCTGGCGTGTTATTTTATCAAGTTGCCGCATGTTTCTTAAGGCTCGTGTTGAAGCCCGTTCAACGACTTCTTTATCACCTGTCACCATGGCTTCTGCTATTACAAGTTCTCCTATCATGTCCACCAGTTTGTCCAGTTTTTCGGTGTCAACCTTAATAGTTTCCCTGACTGCAACCTTTGGGGCAGATTTCCCCTGTTTCCCCAACACCTCATCAATATCTTTTTCACTTACAAGTCCATTTTCAACAAAAATCTCACCCAGTTTTTTTTCTGGGTGTTCAACCTGTTTTTTCAGTGCAGAACAAATCTGTTTTTCATTAACCTTACCTGAATTTTGTAAAATCTCTCCGATTCTTTCAGGTCTGTTTTTGTCGCTTTTCTTTGTAAGGCATTCCATATAGCTGATAAGCTTTTGTGTTTTTTCGTGAACTGTATAGGTTGTTCCATTTTCAATTCCTGTCTGTAACTGTTTTATCTCGAGTTTCAATGTATCTATTGAACAAAAGACTGATTCAATTTCATCGTGTTGAAGCGGGTTCCTTTTTTTTCTTGTTTTGTCAAGCAGTTCTTCCGTAATATGTGAAAGTGTCTGTATGCCTTCAAGGGAAAGAAATCCAGCAATACCTTTAATGGTATGAAAAACCCTGAAAAGAGAGTTCAACAGCTCATCGTCCATCGGATTATTTTCCAGCTCCAGCAGAAGGTTATCTGCATTTTGCAGATGTTCCATTGCTTCTGTAATAAAATCCGACAATAATGAAATGTCCGAACTCAACCTGTTGTTATCAATCGATTTCTCATATTTATTCTGTTGAGGTTCAGAAATGTTTGTAGCAGTTTTTTTCAGCTTTTTAATCACTTCCTGCACATTTTCTTCGTGAACCTGATTATCACGAAGAGAAGCGAAATGTCTGTAAAGCCAGTCTTTAACATATAATAAATCATCAATACTTCTCTTGCCTTCTTCTATATAGTCTTCAACACAATGACACAATACCGAAATGTCATTGAGCTGAACCATACCGGATTCACCTTTAAGAGTATGAAAAATTCTCTTGAGCGGATCTACAGTTCCACCCTTTTCAAGAAGAAGGATGTGCTCCTCAAGTTCTTCAAGAACTCCAAACTGACGAGCTATGAAATTTTTTACGATTTCATCATTCAAGTCAAATACCAACTCGTCTGGCAATCCAGAACCGCTATCATGAATTTCCATATCTGTCTTTTTTTCAATGACCCTGTCATTTTCACCTTGCCCAGCGCAATTTATTTTTTTGACAAGCAACCGTTTTTCACCCGACAAAACAAACATCATTTCATTGATAGTTTCATCGGTGCCTTCATTAAGTATGTGTTTTTCAAGCATCTCAAGACAATTTCTTGTCATTTTGCAACAATCAGGTTCAGTGCAAACCTTCTCAAGCTCTTCAAGCAATTTGTATATCTCTATACACTCCTGGGGATCTGCAAGGTTTGCGATCAAAATGGCAGATGTAATTTGTTCAATTAAATCAAGTGCGACTTCATCATTATTGTTCATTATTCACATCCACATATTAATGATTCAGAATTTTTTATGCTGTATTTAACGCATGATTCAAGCGCTTCTTCAAGCTCGCGAAAATCATAAGGACGTATCATATAATAGGAAACTTTATGTTGCCTTGCCAGCCTCTCAAACTGTAAGCTATTATCCGATACAATAACTACAACCGGTATTTCATAATTAAACGGTTTACGACACGACATTACATTTTTTAAAAGTTCCAGATCCGGTATTACCATATCATAAAGGATTGTATCTGGCCTGAAAGATTTGCAAACATCCATACTTTCCTCTGCATACCTGCAGAAATGCAGTACGAATTTCTCCGAAAAGATTTTCTTCAACAACCCGTTTTCGTATGAATCACTACCGATTACCAATATTTTTCCGATCATTTCAGTTCCTTGATATGTTTTACGGAATTTATGTTATTACGCAACTTTCAGACCATTTCGTTATTCTATTTCAACTTATTTGATATCAAGCATTTATAATTATTCATTAATTTGGGGCAGTGGAGTAACTTACTCCGGTATTTTTTGTTAATTGATTGATAATTAATTGATAAATATGAGATTAGATCATTTTTTCACTAGTGGTTCTTTTTACTCCAGTAAACGACAATTATCCATCTGTAATTCCATATTCCTTTCTTAATTACACTTTCGGTAATTGCAGGAATTCATCAGTGGTCGTTTATACTTTTGGGGAATATAGAGCTGGAAGAAAATCTTTATGCTATAATTTCCAAAACAGTGGATTTAACAAAAGATTGTATCGGACTGATTTTTTTTCAAACTGTCAAAGTTTTGATACAAACCAAGAGCTTTAAGCTTGTCTCTTAGATTTTTTCTGTGTATTCCCGATATCTGGGATGCTTTGGATATGTTGCCATCTGTCATTTCGATCAGATTTTTTAAATATTTTTCATCACAAAGATTTCGGTATTTGCTGAATTTGGGGATCGAAGCAGATTCATTTATATCGTTGATATCGTTACAATCTCCTGGGATCATCTTTTTGCTGCTTATTATATTTTTTATATGAGTTTCAGTTACGACAGTACCATTTGACCTTGCTTTCAAAGTCTTGATAACAGTCGACAGTTCTCTTATATTGCCTGGCCAATCCAGTTTTTTTAACAGCTCGATTGCACCATTTGTTAAAACGATATCAGTATCATTCAAAAAATGATACACAAGATAAACCATGTCATCGATTCTGTTTCTCAGAGGCTGAAGTTCAATCTTTACACCACAAATTCTGAAATAAAGATCTCTTCTGAATTCTCCAGCATGCATCATTTTTTCAAGATCACGGTTTGTGGCACTTATGATTCTTACGTTGACTTTTTGAGGGTAACTTTCTCCAACACGGTAGAATTCACCTGTATCAAGAACTCTTAGCAATTTACTCTGGAGATACAGGGGTAATTCTCCTATTTCATCAAGTAAAATCGTTCCACCGTTCGCAGCAGCAAAAAATCCATGCCTGGTTTTTGTAGCGCCAGTAAACGCGCCCTGAACATGTCCAAACAGTTCCGATTCAATTAAATTAGGCGATAAACCTGCACAGTTTACGGTTATAAATGGTTTCGAGGCTCTTGAGCTATTTTCATAAATGGATTTGGCAACAACCTCTTTTCCGGTACCAGATTCTCCGGTTATCAAAACAGGTATATCAACCGGAGCGAATTCATAAATTGACTTTTTTACATCAATGATATGCTTTGATTTTCCCACAAGGTCAGGAATGTCGCAATATTCTTCTTCGATTTTAAACCGATTTGAATTTTTATGCAATTTATTCATTTTTACTGCACCTGCGACTGAATATATTAATTGTTCGACCCTTACAGGTTTAATAAGGAACATGAAAATTCCATTGTCAGTTGCCTTCTTGTGTTTTTCTCTGTCAATACAACCAGTAACCATAATAGTCTGAATATCAGGAGAATGGACAAGCAATTTATCATGAATTTCAAACCCATCATACTCAGGCATCATTATATCAAGGACTGCAACACTATATTTTTTTTTCAGTAAAGCATAATCTGGTTCAAGAGGATTATATTCGATAACCTTGTGTCCTTCATTCAAAAGGGTCGTGACAATAAAATCCCTGAATTCCTGGTTATCATCTGCAACAAATATTGAAATATTTTCACTGTCTTCCGTAGTATATGCTTCTTGTGATTGAAAATCATCCATTTTAAGCCCCATATTACTTATTCTGAAACCATCTAAATCTAACTGTTCATATTTGCTTATCATTTCCATAAAGAATTTTATAATCAATATATTTGGTCAAGGCCTGACAACAATTTGCACATTGTTAAACCACTTGTTTATAGATGGGGTTAATTTTAATTCTGGTACTTTTTTATATTACCTGGGCAATCGCGTATTGTTCATATCAGTTCAAGTGTCTCCAGTTTGTTGATTAGATCTTTTTTATTAAAAGGTTTTATTATATACCCATCACACTCATCTTTAAAGGAATCTATAATATTTCTGTTGTCATCAAGGGCTGTGATCATGACAATCTTTGAGCGATCCAGTCCTCTGATTCCAGCCTTCTCTTCAATTTCCCTGATTTTTACCAGGGCAGAACGACCACTCATATTAGGCATCATGATGTCAAGACAAATCAGATTATATGTATCTTTCTCTTCCACTGCTTTCTGCACTTCATCAACAGCCTCCTTGCCATCTTTAACCAAAACGACAGGCCCATAGTGTTTAAAGCATTCTTCGAGTATCAGACCTGAAGTAAGGTCATCTTCTGCAACCAAAGTTTTCATGGTAACTCCTTAACCGGATTTTTTGATAGTTTGTATTTACTGTAAACTATATATTTCTCCATTTTGCACCAGCCATCTTTTGAGAATATTATACAATTCTGCTACATCCAGAGGTTTTGAGATGTAGTCATTCATTCCTGCCATCATGCATTTTTCTCTGTCACCTGCCATTGTATGGGCGGTCATTGCAACAACAGGAACAGTATTATTCTTTATATCAGCAGAATTTTCCCTTAACTCATTTGTTACCTCGATTCCATCGATACCCGGCATCTGGACATCCATTAAAACAAGGTCAAATTCTTTATCCGAAAGCAACTTTAGTGCTTCATATCCACTGGTACACGCTTTTACACAAATTCCCCATTTTTTCAAAACCAATGAGGTTAATTTTAAATTTATCCTGTTATCCTCAACAACAAGAACGTTAAACTGTTCTCCGTTTTCTTTCATCAATTTTTTGTTACGAATTTGAGTTTCTGGTTCCCCTTTGATTATCAACCGGTTTTTACCATTTTTTTGCAACAGTTTTTTTAACTCTTTCAATCGCAATGGTTTTGGTAAGCAAACTGTATTAATTGCATTTTTGAAGTTTTCTGTCCCGATACTATTTTGTTTTGTCAAAATTATCTTTAAAATTCCTTCATATTTTTTATTCTCAATTATTCCTTGGATTTCTTTGCCAATATAATGCGGTATATACAGATCAAGGATCATGACATCAACTTTTTCTTGTTTACTTTCCATTGGACCCAATAGTTCCAGAAATTCTTTCATATTTCTTGATATTGCAGTTTTCCCGCCACTTTTAGCAATAAAATCAGAAATTATTTCCAGGCTTCTGAGATTATCATCCAGCACTATCGCCGTAATTCCATGAAAACAGTTGCACTTTTCAGCAGACAATGGCTGAGCAGACCTTATTTTTATTGTAAACCAGAAATCTGAACCCTGCAGTTCTGTACTGTTAACCCCAATTTCACCACCCATCATGCCGGCAAGCTGTTTTGATATTGCCAAACCGAGTCCGGAGCCGCCAAAACGTCGTGTGGCCGAAGAATCTATCTGTGAAAATTTTTTAAACAACAAATCTCTTTTTTCATCAGGAATTCCAATACCGGTATCTCTTACATTAAAAAGCAGTTCAATTTGTTCATCCTTTTTTTGTTTAATTGTGCCGCAGACTTCTACCTGTCCATTATCTGTAAATCTGATTGCATTACCAATCAGATTAATGAATATCCGTTTAATCCGTACCGGATCTCCAATAAGATTTTCGGGTATATTTTGATCAAGGTTACAAATCAGCTCGACATTTTTTTCCTGAGCATTTATGGCCAATACCCCTGCAAGGTCATCAAGAACGCGATGAAGATTAAACTCAACAGAATTGATTTTTAATTTACCGGCTTCGATTTTAGTCAGATCAAGTATATCATTGACCAACTCAAGCAAAAGGTTTGTACTTTTCATGAGAATCTCTGAAAAGCGTCTCTGATCTTCTGAGAGGTTAGTGTCAAGGAGAAGTCCGCACATTCCCATAATACCGTTTATCGGTGTGCGTATCTCATGACTCATATTGGCGAGAAAAATGCTTTTTGCCCTGTTTGCGGATTCGACCTTTATTGCAAGTTCATTGGCTTTTTCTGTTGCTTTTATCAGTTTACAGTTTGATTCCCTTAATTTTTCCTGTGCATGACACCTTCTGATAATTTGTTCTGTCAATTTTACAATTGTATTTATTAATGTAGCATACTCACAAATTTTCCCGTCTTCATCTTCACCATGATATCTTTTAAAACATGCTATTTCAAGAGAACCTTCTAAATAATCTTCTATTATTAATTCTCTCGATATTTTCCATATTGAATCCCGGTAGTTATCAGAATCAAAAATTCTGTTAAAAAGAATAATCCTTGCACAATATTCTTCATCACCCGGCATTGCAGAGGGTATAATATTAACAATTTTTCTGACAAGATCTTCAAGGGAAAGATCTCCTGAGGCTGCAATTGAAATATCATACAAACACTTGAGTTCCTGGACTTTTTCAGACAAATCAAGGGATTTTTTAACAATCTCGTTTTCTGCTTTTTTCTGCTCAGTAATATCTATTGTATATTCTATAACGGCTTCCAGCCTCCCTGTGTCATCAAGCATAGGATGAGCATGCACAGCTACAATTACATCATTGCCGTGTATATCAGTATGAAGATGTTCCACCCTGACAGGTTTTAATGTTTTTTTGATGACCATAATCGGACAGGGATGTTTTTTTCCATTACAGGGTTTTTTTGAGTTGTGACTAACCTCATGGCACAATGATGACGCGCTTACATTGTATTGTTCCTTTACAAACTTATTTGCGTTTATAACTTTCAAAGTTTCCGGGTCTATAAGCAAAAAGGGGTGTTCGAGTGCATCAATGGTTTTGTCGATAAGTTCTCTTTGTATTGATATTGTTTTTTCTGCTTCCAACCGTTCTGTTATATTTTCAAGAACCATCAATGCATACTTGTTTTCATTGATGGTAACATCTTTCACATTATAACTTAACCAAAACATATCCTTGCAATTATCTACCTTTACCTCAGTCTGCCCTTTTACAGCTTTTTCATTGTCATTTTCGTCAAAAACTTTTTTGATAGCATTAAACAGGTTACAACTGGAGCAAAGCTGTGTATAACCACATTTCATTGCAGTTTTTTCAATGTTGGAACAGGAAATAAAATCTCCACACCTAAGCTTTCCGGGCTCATACATTTCTACACCAAAAAAACCTTTGGCCTCATTATTGGCATAGATAATATTGTAATTCTCGTTAATCAGAAACATGCATACGGGAGTCGCATCAAAGACCTTAACAAGATTACTTTCAGAGTCAAATTGTTTTGTATCCACTTTTTCTTTTCGTTTTTCAAGAACAGAAGGCACGCATACCATTTCCAGGGATATTGAAGCCAGTTCCTGCCGTTTCCTGATTAAACCAATTTTACAATTAATTAATTTACATTCGCTATATGTATTTTCTATTTTTTACTCCATATTTTACTTCAAAGTTATAATTATTTCAAGTAAGTTCATAAAAAAAATACATCGCTTCATAATTCAACACTTCTTTCAAAGTAAAAATTATAAAGCTATTAGAAAGAATCTGTGTCACTGAATAAAAACAACCATAGCCCCCAAAATCAATGTTTATTATTTTTTAATGCCATCCACACTTCAATGAATTATGAGGTGCAATTACCTGTAATAGCGTTATTACATCGAGTATCGCCTCGAGGGTGAATGTTAAAATATCAAAGCAGATCCCGCCAATTAATTGCCGGGCGTTTAACCAGATAGCCATATAATCAAATTGTTATTTTGGCTTATAACAGGTCACATATTATTACGTTTTTATATTTTAACACATAATATTGACATCCTTCTTAAGAAATCATAAAATATCAAAGTACCTTTTCCTTTTTCATTTTTTAAGGAGGTTCTTTGATGAACAAAAAACTCTTCGCACTTCTTTCAGTTCTAACAATCTGTTTTTCGGCTTTTTCGTTATCAGAAAATTATCGACCAGTACGTGTAGAACTCGGTACAATAATTCCAATGGAATTCGGCGAATTTTCGCAAGGCGGCTTTGGCTTTATTGTTGAACCTAAACTTAATATCACAGATCAGCTAAGTGCAGGTCTTAGGGCTCACTGGGGAATCATGTTAGGTGATGGTGCCACTGTAATGGGATCATACATGTTAAAGGCAGATTATTTCCTCAATACTAAACCAGTACGCCCCTATATAACTCTTGGTCTTGGTCTTAACCCTGTCGCAAGTGCTTCGATAGATTTAAGTGAAGGTGAATCATTTGCAGCAGCTGGAGGTACCTTTTTCAGTTTGTTCCCAGGTATCGGAATAAATCTTGGTGGTTTCAGGCTGGGTGCAGGTGTAAACCTTATATTTGCAAAACAAGTAAGAGTAAATTCAGAAAATGTTGAGGTTGAGGAAAGCCAGCTTCGTCCTCATTTCGTTGTGGACCTTACAGGAAGTATCCTTGGCAAGAAAAAAAGATAGTCAATTTACTTGTCATTTTTGATTCTCCCTCTTTCAAAAAAGAAAGAGGGAGAATCCATATAATTGGCGAATATTTCAAACAGTTTCTGCTTTTGCCAAATAATTATTAAACATTATATACGAATAATATTTACTGAATACTCCCCCACCCAAATCCTGTTGAAAAAGAAAAAACGGAATTTCGGATATCCCTGAACCCCTCAGTGTCGAATAAATTTATCGTACCAAATGTATACCTCAGATCCAGCAACCATCTGTTTTTGGATCTGGTTAAAAAATCGATTCCGAATCCGGTACAAATTCCAAAATCAAATAAATTGGCATTTTTCGAGATATTACTGCTTTCAAAAGCATCTGAATTTGATGGCAAAGCCGAAAAATTATCGGTAGCGGTGTTAATCCGAACCATTATCTGCGGCCCAAGATAAGCATAAGGCAGAACCTTTCCCTCAAGTGGTATAAGCATTTTAAAAAGCAGTGGTAATGCAAGATAGTCATTATGTACTTTTGCAGTTACCCTGCCCTGTTCTGTACTGAATTCCCAGTTTTTTCCTGTACGCAGATAAACAAGCTCAGGTTGAACTGAAATAAAATCGGGTATGATACCCCAGGAACAAAAAAGACCACCTGTACCGAAAAAAATCGATCGCGAAGTGAGGTCATCCACCGTTTCAATCAGATGATCCTCAAATCTCCTGATTCCATTCCCCCAGAATCCGGATACCAGAAACCCGGCTTTTACCCCAAAAACAACAGATCTGTTTACAGCAAGGGTATCCTGAGCTCCGGAAAATTTTACAACAATCAAAATACCAATAAATAAACAATGCAGCGCCCTCATCAAATCCCCCTTGCCTGTTATTAGTACCTGAAATCGCAAAACAGGAACCATATTTAAAAAAATGGTCCTGTTTTTCACATGAACAGCGTAACATTTTGTATTTTCGGATATTACGACATATTATCGGAGAAAAACGCATATGAAACAAAAACCAGCCGTTATCAACATAATCTGGCTCTATTTAATTCTTGTCAGCATCATTGTAGCCGCATATACCGGTAAAATGGCTGATATCACAACCGCTTCATTTGATTCGGCCAAGAGTGCTGTCAATCTGGCGATCAGTTTGATCGGGGCAATGGCACTGTGGCTTGGAATAATGAAAGTTGCCGAAACTGCGGGCCTGATGAGAATAATTGCACGTGCGATCCGACCTGTTATGGTTCGACTGTTTCCCGATGTTCCTGCAGAGCATCCGGCCATGAGTGCGATTATAATGAATATGGCAGCCAATATGCTTGGCCTGGGAAATGCAGCAACCCCAATGGGGATAAAAGCGATGACAGAACTCGAAAAAATCAATCCGCAAAAAGGAACTGCCACAAACGCGATGTGTCTGTTTCTGGCAATCAACACTTCCAGCGTTACGATACTTCCACTTGGCGTGATCGCAGTGCGTGCTGCAGCAGGAGCATCAAACCCTGCATCTATCCTCGTTCCATCAATTTTCGCAACATGCTGTTCAACACTTGTTGCCATTATTGCTGCCAAACTTCTCGCAAAAAGAGATCCTTTACCAGTTAACGAAACGGTTCCAGTTGAACTGTTATCCGATAACAATGTTCAAAAAAGTAACCGGGAAACACATGATATTCCACCTTTAAAAAAAATTCCCAAACTTTTTGGCCTTTTTCTTATACCAGTACTATTTGGAGCAATCCCTTACCATTTAATCAAAATGGGGCAGATCCCACAATTCAATCTTGACCTTATTACCAGTGCAACGACATGGCTTGTTCCGATTATCATGGGCTCGCTTCTTCTATTTGGTTATTTGCGTGGAGTAAAAGTGTACGAAACCGTTACTGAAGGCGCCAAAGAGGGGTTTGAGGTTGCGATACGGATTATACCATTCATGGTTGCAATTTTTGTTGCAATAGGCATGTTTCGTGCGAGTGGAGCATTGGAAATTTTTACTGCACTTGTATCCCCGCTTACCAATCTGATCGGTATGCCGCCCGAAACTCTTCCTATGGCAATATTGCGTCCATTGTCTGGTACCGGTGCATTTGGAGCAATGTCGGAAATTGTCAACAATGCGCCCGACAGTTTCAGTTCATTTGTAGCATCTGTCATGCAGGGATCAACAGAAACTACATTTTATGTGCTTGCAGTTTATTTTGGGGCAATTGGAATCAAAAAAAGCCGCCATGCTCTTCCTGCCGCGCTCATTGCTGATGCAACCGGAATACTGGCAGCAGTAACAATAAGCAGAATCATGTTTTAAAGGATATCAATCATGAATTATAATTCGCATGAAATCAAGATTCATCAATGGATAAAAAGTCTTTCGAAATCCGGCTGTACCATAAATAATATTAAAACGATAAAAGAGATCCGCAAAAAAAACAACGAACTTCTTTTTTCTCTTCTTGATACAGATGTCGTGTCTCCGGATGGAAACAGACTTCCAAATATTGTTTTTATCAGGGGACACGCCTGTGTGATTGTCACACTGTTAAAAAACAGGGACACACACGACAAAAAGTTTCTGATGATACGTCAATGGCGTATCGGAAATGGCCATTATAGTCTGGAATTTCCGGCCGGAATGCTTGATGAACATGTTGATGATCCTGTTGGAGTGGCGATCCGGGAACTCGAGGAAGAAACCGGTCTGAAAGCATCAAGAGATGAAATTTTTGCTCTTACGGAAAACATCCTTTACAGTTCTGCCGGCGCGTCGGATGAAGGGATCTATTACTACGGATGCATAAAAGAGCTGGATTCTGAAACGTTTTCCTCTTTTGACAAAAGGTCTGGCGGTAATCCCGGCGAACATGAACATATTACGGTAGAACTGCTCAGCCGTAAAGATGCTGAACCTGCGACAACATCACTTCAGGCAAGACTTGGATTCTTTCTTTTTGAACAGAAGATGAACGAAATGAATTTATAAATATATGAGGAATCATGATATCTTATTGTGTTCACCTGACACACAAACCTGACAATGGGTCGTTTATGCATGTCCCGAATGTCCGCCGATAAAACTCTCCACTGCTGGAAACAAGACTAACGGTAGGACATAATAGCAACTCATCAGATTTTATGCTTTCGGAAGTTCAATTACGAATTTGGCCCCTTTTCGAGCGACATGCGAGTTTGCATCTGTTACGGAAATCTTACCGCCATGATCGCGAATGATTCGGTATGAGACGTATAAGCCGATGCCGGTTCCGCTCTCCTTGCCATATGTTACCCCGAACATGAAAAGCGAATGCCTGATCTTTTTGGGAATACCTGGTCCATTATCGCTGACCGCCAGAAACGACATCCTATCGTTCTCACTGATTTGAATGCGAATTTCCGGTTTGTCAAATCCATTCAGGGCTTCTTCTGCATTCCTGAGCAAATTCCATATGACTCTTTCGAGAAATGCCGGATCGATCATCGCTCGCAAACGGGTTGCATACTCGATTTTGACATCTGTTTTCAGGTGCATGGAACCAACAACATGTTCTACCAACTCAGACAGATCAGTTTCTCGTTTATTAATATTGGGGACAGCTTGTTCATTTGCTATCATGCGAATTTCACCAAGGAGGGATGCTATTCTTGAGGCGCTTTTCTTGATGCGACCTGCATACTCCGCAAGTTCTTCACGTGACGACTCTGTTGCTATCAGTTCAGCAAATCCGGATATTCCAGCAAGGGGATTTGTAATGTCATGAAGAATGTTTGCCGCTTCACGTCCGATGAATGATAACCGGCGCGATTCAACAATCCTGTGGCGATACGACTCGATACTCAACCCATATAGATATCCGACGACTGTCCCGAGAAGGGTAAATGCTATCGCAGTAGGAATGTGGGAATATGAAAATGCTGCTGCAACAGCAGCACTGGTTCTTCTCCAATGGAGGCGCGGTGCTTCATCCGGATGAATGAAGAATAACTCTTCAAGCCCCATAACCAGAGGATGAATCAATAAAAACCCGAGTATTCCGCCAAAAAGAGCGGCTTTTAAGGGATATGAAGAGAAAATTTTCTGAGTAATTGAGTGCTCCTCACAATGAAACGGTTGTTCAAAAGCATCCCGATTTAAAGGCATGTTTTTTGCATGTTCTACAAATGAATATTATGAAATTGCAATAAATAGGCCAATTGCGTTCTTAAAAGAAATTAAAATCGCAGTACAGTTAACCTAACTATAAAAGGAAATTTAAATTGAAAGATCACGATCAAAAGCATATGCACCAACAAATGCCAATTAATGATCCGATGCATACAAATGCAACCGAAGAACATGAAATTGGGCGGGAACACCATGGAAGGCACCATGGGCATAACATAGCTGATTTCAAGCTTAGGTTCTGGGTTTCGCTCGTTGTTACCATACCGATTCTCCTTCTTTCTCCGCTCATTCAGAATGTTTTTGGAGTTCGTGATATACTCACATTCACTGGTGACCTTTTTGTGCTCTGGGCGTTATCGACGTTTGTCTACTTCTACGGAGGCTGGCCTTTTCTGAAAGGTCTTGCATCGGAACTCCGTGACCGGCGACCTGGTATGATGACCCTGATCGGACTAGCCATATCAGTAGCATATATATACAGCAGCATTGTCGTGTTCGGTGTTTCAGGTGAGATCTTTTTCTGGGAACTTGCAACGCTTATCGATGTGATGCTGCTGGGACACTGGATTGAAATGAAAACAGTCGCCGGAGCATCACAGGCAGTTGAATCACTGGTGAAGCTGCTTCCATCTGAAGCTCATAGAATCAGGAATGGTAATACAGAAGATGTCACTCTCCAGCAGATACAATCAGGCGACACGGTTCTGGTCAAGCCGGGTGAAAAAATTCCTGCAGATGGACATATCATTGATGGTGAATCGTCAGTCAATGAGGCCATGGTCACCGGAGAGTCACTACCAGTTCACAAAAAAAGAGATATGAAAGTAATTGGCGGGTCGATGAACGGGGAAGGTTCCATTACCGTTGTCGTCGACAAGACTGGGGCAGATTCGTTTCTTTCAAAAGTGATAAAACTCGTAAGAGAAGCACAGCAAGCTCGCTCACGGACTCAGGATCTCGCGGACAGAGCAGCAGTATGGCTAACCGGAATAGCAATTGGTGGTGGCGCGATCACCATCGCAGTCTGGTTATTGGTGCTTGGACAAAACTTCGAGTTTGCGCTTGAGAGAACTGTGACCGTGATGGTCATTGCCTGCCCCCATGCGCTGGGTCTGGCCATACCCTTGGTAGTAGCTATGTCGACAGCCCTTTCTGCTACGAATGGCCTGCTTGTCAAGAAGCGGTCGGCATTCGAGACTGCCAGAAACATTCAGGCTATGCTCTTCGATAAAACCGGCACCCTGACCCTGGGGAAATTCGGTGTCAGTGATGTTGTGGCATTCGGAAACGATTACAATAAAGATAAAATTCTCACCTATGCGGCTTCGGTAGAAGCACATTCCGAGCACCCGATAGCAAAAGGTATCGTTGAATCGGCAGGCCACACCTTGGTAATCAAGGATTTCAAGTCGATTACCGGCAAAGGTGCACAGGGAACTGTCGAAAGTCATGATATCAAAGTTGTCAGCCCCGGCTATCTTCGTGAAAACAGTGTCGTGGCAAATGAACGAATAACCGCCTCGCTTCGGGAAAGCGGCAAAACAATCGTTTATGTTATGATTGATGGCACCGTGCAGGGTGCGGTTGCACTGTCCGATATAATCAGGCCCGAGTCAAAAGATGCGGTGCGTAGACTCAAGGAGATGGGAATTATCACCATGATGATCACTGGTGATAACCGCAGGGTCGCCGATTGGGTGGCAAAGGAAATAGGTCTTGATGAATACTTCGCGGAGGTGCTTCCACATGAAAAAGTGGCAAAAGTAAAAGAAGTACAAGCTCGCGGGTTGATTACCGCAATGACCGGGGACGGCATAAATGATGCTCCGGCTCTGGCCCAGGCCGATGTAGGAATAGCAATTGGTGCGGGTACCGACATCGCGGCGGAGACTGCCGATATCATTCTTGTCAAAAGCAATCCGGAAGATGTGGTTGCAATGATCGGGCTGGCAAAAGCAACATATCAAAAAATGGTACAGAACCTTTGGTGGGCAACAGGCTACAACGCCATTGCTATCCCCCTTGCTGCCGGTGTGCTTTACTCTTGGGGAATCGTGTTCAGTCCGGCACTGGGAGCGGCATTTATGTCGTTGAGTACGATGATCGTAGCAATCAATGCGAGGCTTTTGCGATTTTCGATATCTTCTGGTCCGCCAACGAATTTATCGGCACCGGAGTGATATTACACTTTAGTAAGGAGTAAGTGTGCACTGGTATGATCATATGAATTGGGGGTGGGGAGGTGGCCTGATGATGATCTTATGGATTCTGGTAATTGCTGCCTTGATTTTCTGGATTGTTCGTGCTATACAGAGAAACGGTAATCAGCAATATCAACCTGAATCGGCAATAGATATTTTAAAAAAACGCTATGCACGAGGCGAAATATCAAAGGAAGAATTTGAAGAACGGAAAAAAAACCTGCTATGAATCATAGCTAAAACGTAAAGGATCTATCATGAAGTATTTCTTCTCCAAAACAGTTGACACATGTTTTGATTCAACCGAAGAAAAGGTGCGTGAACTGCTGAAAACAAGGTTTTGGTGTTCTCACAGAAGTCGATATACAGGTGATTCTCAATAAAAAGCTGGATGTCGGTTTTCGACAATATAAAATCCTTGGACACATGCAATCCGCCATTCGCTCATAAGGCATTGCTTGCTGAGGATAAAATCGGGTTGATGCTCCCTTGCAATGCAGTCATACAGGAAGTTAAGGGCGGGCATTCCGAAGTGGCTGCGATTGATCCGGTTACAAGTATGGCGGTGGTTGAGAAAGAAAACCTGAAAGCCATTGCCATGCAGATACGTGAAAAACTTCAGAAAGTGATTGAGTCACTTTAAACGCAGAGCCAAACTCTTATGGCAGAGAAACTCACCACTCAGGAAAAATACAATCGTAATGCACGCCATTACGATCTGATGGAGTTGTTCCCGGAATCCCTGTTCTTCAACAGATTTCGCAGGGAACTTTTTTCCAAAGTCAAGGGCAATAAGATTATCGAAGTCGGTGTGGGTACCGGAAAGAACATTCCTTTTTATCCTCCCGGAAAAAAGATTATAGCAATAGATTTTAGTGAAGAAATGCTCAAGCGTGCTCGTACACAAGCGGAAAAACTGCATGTGAATGTTGATTTCCGTCTTATGGACATCGAGTCGCTTCAATTCGAATCTCAACAGTTCGATGCAGTTTTAGCCACCTTCGTTTTCTGCTCTGTTCCAGACCCAATTAAAGGTCTTAAGGAGACAAGAAGAGTGCTTAAGCCGGAAGGCAAATTCTATGCGCTTGAACATGTGCGGCCAAAAAAACCTTTTCTGGGATGGTTTTTTGATCGTATTGCTCCCCTGGTTGCCGCTCAGACTGGTGTTTGCATCAACAGAAATACGGTTGCCAACATTCGCAACGCCGGGTTTCATATCGAATTGGAAAAAGATCTGATCCTCGATATTTTCAAGATGATTATTGCATTTCCAGATTGAGGGAATCAAAGATATCAGTGGTTTGACTCGGCACACCTCCATGGGGTACGAAAGCTGTGGTTTTAGAATACGGCCACATGCCGATTTTTTCAGAATCCCGAGAAAAGTGCTTTTGGGGAAAAGGGTGTTAGCAATGCTTCATTTATTAAAATTTTTTAAGTATTATTTATTAATGTGCATCACTCCAGTTCTTCCCTATTGATGCATCAACACGAAGAGGAACGCTGAGTTTATAAGCATTACTCATTTTCTCAACAACATGTTCTTTGACCAGCTCTGCATCATTTTCGGGCACTTCAAACACCAGTTCATCATGAACCTGTAAAACCATTTTCGCACTGCTGCAAATGTCGGGCAATTCTTTATGGATCTCAATCATTGCCAATTTGATGATATCAGCAGCAGATCCCTGAACAGGGGTATTTATTGCAGTCCTCTCGGCAGCTTCACGAACATTCCTGTTCTTTGCATTGATTTCCGAAAGATATCTTCGCCGTCCAAGAAGTGTTTCGGTATATCCTGATTCACGTGCACTTGAGATTGCATTTTCCATATATTTTTTAATTGTCGGAAACTGCTGAAAATATGTTTCAATAAACGTACGCGCTTCATTAAACGAAATATGCAACTGACGAGACAAATTTATCGGCCCCATCCCGTACATAAGTCCGAAATTAATCGTCTTTGCAGCACGTCGCATTTCAGTTGTAACCATCCCGGGGAAAACACCATAAATTGCAGACGCAGTGAGAGCATGTATATCTTCATCCTTTAAAAATGCGTCAATCAGAAATTTGTCATTCGAAAGATGGGCAAGAATGCGCAGTTCGATTTGTGAATAGTCAGCCGCTATCAGGACATTGTTTTGATCAGCAATAAACGCTTCCCTTATACGTTTGCCACTTTCTGTACGAATGGGAATATTCTGAAGATTGGGGTTGGTACTTGACAATCGTCCTGTTACTGTAACAGTCTGGTTAAATGAGGCGTGTATTCTTTTACTTTCCTGAAGTACCTGTATTGGAAGAGCGTCGATATAAGTTGACAACAGTTTCTGGCTCTCACGATACTCCAGGATTTTGCCGACTATTTCATAATCAGGAGCGAGCCTTTCCAGAACCTCTACCCCTGTTGACAAATTTCCATTTTTTGTCTTTTTGACAGCAGGCAGATTCAATTTTTCAAACAGTATGTTTCCTGTCTGTTTTGGAGAGTTCAGATTAAATTCTTCCCCTGCTATTTCATAAATTTCATTTTTTAACTGCTCACATTCTGAACCATACAGCATTGAAAGCGTTTTTAACAGATCAATATCAATAAGAATACCGTTCCATTCAAGATCACCCAATACAGCCACAAGAGGCATTTCTATAGTCTTGAAAAGATCGCTGCAATTGTAATCAGTAAGCTGTGGTTCCAGTTTCTCTTTTAAAGCAAGTGTCGCACATACAGTTTCTGCAGCATACATTGCAGCACTATCAACCGGAAGCTGATCAAATGTTAAAGAATGTTTTGGGCCTGTGAGTTTTGTTAAAGGCGTAATCTCTTTTTTAAGCCATTGTGATACAAGGATATCAAGATCATAGTTACGTTTTCCGGAATCAATCAGATATGCAGCTATCATTGTATCAAAATCTATCCCCTGCAAATTGATTCCGTAATTCCTGAAGATCTGATAATCATACTTGAGGTTCTGTCCAGATTTTCTGATCTGTGGAGATTCAAGTACACTTTTGAGCTCTTTTAAAACATATCCACATTCCAGTCCGTTAAAGTCCTTATGACCAACTGGTATATAAAAAGCCTCTGTTTCATCAAGTGCAATTGAAATTCCTGCAAGTTTTGCTTTCCGTGCCAATAAACTGTTGGTCTGTGTATCAATAGCCAGAGACCCATTCTCTTTTATTTTCTCTATAAGCAACTGAAGTTCCCTGGTTGTAGAGACAACCGAGACGGTTGCAGAAAATTTTGGTGCTCCACCGAATATCGGGTTATTTATCAGTGAAGAAAACTCCAGTTTACTGAAAAACTCGATGATTTTTTCTTTGTGAAATGGCTTTCGAATAAAATCACCGATATCTATTTCAACACCATTCTCTTCTTTCAATGTTGCAAGCATTTTGCTAAGAGACAGCAGTTCCCTGTTCTGCTCAATTTTCTGAATCAGTTTGGGTACTTGTAAAACACCTGGATTATCCAGAATTTTTTCAACACTTTCTCCTGTTTCAAGAATTTTCAGAGCTGTCTTTGGACCAACTCCTGGTACACCAGGGATATTATCCGAAGCATCCCCGATCAGGGCAAGATAATCAACAATTTTATCCGGCCCGACTCCCATTTTCTTTATTACCTCGTCCACTCCGATTTTTTCCAAAGTTCCGGTTCCTTCTGGTGCGAGCATTGTTACCTTGGGTCCTACAAGCTGCATCAGATCTTTATCTCTGGTAACGAGGAATACGTCAAAATCGCTGGCAAGAGCCTTTTTTGTGAGGATTGCTATCAGATCATCTGCTTCATAGCCATCCTGAATCAAAACCGGAATATTAAAAACATCAATCAATTCACGGATCAAAGGTATCTGGCTCTTCAAATCATCAGGCATCTCCTTACGGTTAGCCTTATACTGCTGATACATTTCGTGTCTGAAAGTAGGCTTGCTGCTATCAAGAACAACTGCCAGATATGGACATGAATAGCTTTCAATCAAACGGATAATATAGTTTGCAAATCCAAATACGGCACTGGTTGGTCTACCACTTGAATCACTGAGTGGATTTCTTATAAAAGCATAGTACGAACGATATACCAATGCATGTCCATCTACAATAAACAGCTTCTTTTCGTGCATTAAATTCCCCGAGATCCAAATTTACCCGATACATACGCAATAAATCACAAGTTTCTGAGAAATATATGTTCCGGAGTCTGGTAATCAATGAAGAATGTACCTTTGGTCCTTCACTGTGGTTACTCAAAATGATCCAGTTTTACCGTCTACAACGGCAAAATACTCAAAACATGTAACTGAATAATACGGATAACCAATAATAAAAAGAACCTCACATCTCATTTTTGTCCAAAATCGTTTTCTTACACAACTTGCCTGTTTAAATCTTTCAGGACTACATTTCCACTGCCGCGTAACCTGGCAGACTTTTTTTTTAAACTGTTTGCCTCAACAAAATCTGTTCAGGCTTATTTTTTAACACTTTTACCCTGCTGATGCGGTCTGGTATGAATGTACAAAGATTTATTTCGGAACAGGTTTGATTGCATAGAAATTCGACTATCATTTCTCATATTCTTGCAATCAAAACTGTTCCTAGCTATATTAAATTATTAATAATGTAATGCTAATTTATAATTCTCATAAACACGTTTTTCAGCAAATCACTTAAGGGATAAAAATTATGGGAAAAGAACTGTTTGAAGGCCGGTTACTGCTTAAACGATTTTTTAAAGACTATCTGATTAAAATTTTTGATGATGGTAAAGAAACCCGTTCTTTTCTGCCTTTCAGGAACAAACAACGAGAACAGGATTCTTACAGCCCCAAGATTATTCTTTTCAGTGGTGAAAATGGACTTGGAAAAAGTTCGGCATTAAATGTCTGCATTGAATCAGCAAAAGGGTTCGCTGATGAGCAGAAGAAATCGGTTACCGGGATTGTTATAGATTGGGACAACTGGTATCTAAAAAAGGGATTTGTTCCTTTAACAGTTCGTGAATTAACAGACTCGCTTTTTGAAATTTTTTCTGAAAAACGATATGGCATTTCCAGTTATTTTTCATCTTATAAAAATTTAAGCGATAAATTAAAAAAGATTTCAAAGCACATTGAAGAGCTTAAGAGTGATGAATGGCCAAGAGAATCACAGGATATTACATCCGAGAATGAACCCGAAGAGTTTAAACTGTGGCTTCAGAAAAAATTAAAAAAACAGGATCTGGATTCTTTCGAAAAATCGGAATCCCAATTAACAAACATCCTTATTCAAGGCCTGAAAGACTGTTCTTGTGATTCAGTGGTTATTCTTTCTGTAGATAATTACGATTACCTTTCTCCGGAACTTGATGAATGGTTCAGAACTGCATTCCTTTCACAAATCTGTAATGATGACACGAAGATCATATCAATTATCTCCGGTAACAACCAGTTGCCAAGAGGATTCAGAAATGTTTTCCCTGAAGATTTGTTGTACATTGTTAACTTTTCCGACATAACACTTACCAGGATCGAAATTGCACATTTAGCCCGGAAAATGAGTCTTACATTATCTGAAAGTCAGATCGGGGAAATTGAACAGTATACAGCCGGAATTCCTATTGTTGTCAGGGATGTTTTCAATTACCTGAAAGCCGGTAAAAACCTCAACGATATTATAGATAATTCTTTATCTGAAGTATGGAACATCCAGGTGCTTTCTGAGGGTATCCTGAACCGGTTGCTGTCTTTGCCGGAAGACCCGTCTATCAAGGACAAGATATTTCATCTGGCAATGCTCAAAAGGCATAACCCGGAAGTTCTTCAGGAATTATGGTATGTTAAATCTGCCGAGCTCAAGAAAATCCTTAACGACATGTCCAGAAAATTCGCATTTATTGAATCGAATCACGTGCACATACTTTTAAGAAACTGCATTCAATCCTATCTGATCCAGGAGTTTTCGCTCGGTTCAGAATCATCGCTGAAACCATTCTTCGATAATTACAGTAAAATCTGTTCCAGGTTTTTTAAGGAACAACTAAAGAAACTCAATACATCTTCCACCAGATCAACAGAAAACCATTATCATGATGAAAAGTATCTTGATGCAGCTGAGAGCTATCTTTTCAGTCTGGTATGGAGTTCGCCTCAAGACGCGCTAAGCTTTCTTCTTGGATTATATATTGAACTTGTTTATTTCAATCCTGAATTTGCCTCCAGTCTCCTTTGGGAACTTGATGAGTTCAGGAACGTGATGTCTGCCAATCAGCTTGAAGTAATTGATATGTTAAATTCAGGCCTGATTTCGTCCGACAGATCCCTTTTCCGTAAACGTATAGAGGTACGGCCACAGGAACAGGATATTTTTACTTATCTGGACAAATGTACATCTCTCATGAATGATCTGCAAAAAGGATTACTTGATTTAAAGCTTGGTGAACTTAAATACAGGGATGGAGATCTTAATGCTGCACTGGATTATTTTTCCAGATCACACTCTCTTCTGAAAACTTTATTGCCTGATAACAGTCTACTTTACGAATCTTTTGTCCTGCTTGGCAGTGAGTTTAAAAAATCCGGTGATTATAATCGTGCAGTCGAGGTTTTCAATAATGCAATTTTACTTAAGCCGGAGCGTTTTTTTGCATGGCAGGATCTTGGGCTTTCTCATCTTGCATTGAAGGAATATGAACCTGCAATCAATTCGCTTTGCCAGGCTGCAAACATAAACCCGGACCATCAGGATACCTGGTACAATCTTGGATTGTCATACGCAGCAACATCAAGGGATCAGGATGCAGTTGAAGCATTTAAACAGGCACTGGACAAAGGTCCTGAATCCCAGATACTTTGGTTTCAACTGGGAAATTCTCTTGAAAATGTTGAAAAGTTTCATGATGCAGCGAATGCTTACAAAAAGGTAGTATCAATTAATCCGGATCATGTTGAAGCCTGGTATCTTCTTGGAAAATGTTATTCTGTTCAAAAACAGTCCTCCGAGGCTGTTGAGGCCTATAAGAGTGCATTATCTATCAAACCTGATTATTTGCAGGTGCTCAAAGCCATGGGTAATGAATATTTTGAACAGAAGATGTTTCAGGAAGCAGCAGAAACTTTCGAAAAAGCTGTACAGCTTGACGAGGAAAACGATCATCTCTGGAATCAGATCGCTCAGTCGTGGCTGGATGCAGAAAAATTTGAAAAAGCAATTGAAGCATGTAAAAAGGCAATCTCATTAAACAAGAACTCTTCTGAATCGTGGATTATTAAAGGCAATGCACATACTGCCCTTGGAAATTTTACCGAAGCTCTTACAGCTTATCAAAATGCATCTGAAATTGAACCGGATAATCCACTTACATGGAACCATATAGGAAATACATACTATTCGCAAAGCAACTTTGATGATGCAATAAGTGCTTTCAGAAAAGCCGTGGCTATCGATCCTTCAACAGAAGGCGCATATTTCAATATCGGATTAGCCTGCCAGGTGAAGAAAAATTATTCCGAAGCTATTGAGGCATTCAGCAGAGCTGTAGAATTTAATCCCTCAAGTGCAGAATGCTGGTTCCAGAAGGGTCGTGTTCACATGATTATGGAACAGTACGAGGATGCTATTGAGAGTCTTTCCGAGACGATTAAAATAATTCCTGAGTCACATGACGCCTGGTACAGGAAAGGTCTTTCGTGTGCAAAAATCGGAAAACATTATGACGCCATAGAATCATTCGTAAAAGCAGCCGAATTATGGAGTTCAGATCCGGATATCTGGTGTAATCTGGGGCTTTCTTATTGTGCTGAAGCTCTTTTTAACCAGGCTGTCGAGGCGTTTACAAATGCTGTCAAACTGAATGAAAACAGGCCGGAAATCTGGCTGAATCTGGGCAATGCATATAAAGAACTCAATCAGTTTGAATCGGCAATAGATGCTTTCAGGAAAACCTGTGAATTACAAAATGATAATCCGGAAGCATGGACAGGTGCGGGAATGTGTCAATATTTCATTGAAAAATATTCTGATGCAAAGCTATCACTGAAAAAAGCTCTGGAACTTGAACCGGACAATATTGATACGATCTATCATCTTGCTCTCACTTGTCATGCTGTCGGTGACTATGAGGAAGCCATCAGTTTCTATCAGCATATTACTGAACTTAAACCCGATCATCAGGATGCATGGTACAATATGGCTCTTGCATATCATGCTAACGAAAGCTTCTCAAAAGCTATTGATGTTTATAAGTTAACTGTTTCGAGATGGCCTAAAAACGGCTCCGCATGGAACAACCTGGGAATCGCCTATCATGCAACAGACCAACTGGATAATGCTGTAAACGCTTACCACGAAGCATCAAGGATTGAACCTAAAAACTCTGATATCTGGTATAATCTCGGTATTGCATATCACACAATGGAACAATATGGGGAAGCGATCCAAGCCTACAGAAAAGTTGTCAGGTTATCACCAGATAATTATGATGCATGGTACAATCTTGGTCTTTCTTATTATGTATGGGGACATTACGATGATGCAATCGAATCATACATCAAAGCTTCTCAACTAAAGCCGGATAATCATATAGTTTTGGGAAATCTGGCCACCGCATATTTCGATTCTCAAAATTACGACAAAGCTATCGAAACTGCTTCAAATGCTCTCAAATTAAACAGTAGCGAAACATGGCTAATCTGCTATCTTATATCTTCATCTGTCATGACAGGAAATCAGGCAAAAGCTGTTGAATATGCAAACCAGCTCCTTTTGAGCGAAAATTCTTCCAGGGAAATACCGGATACCATATCCATTTTGCAGGATCTTAAGGAGAAAAATCCTGCACTTGAGGGTATAGATGAACTCATACATAAACTTGAATCTTCACTGAACAATATTAATAGTAAAGTAGAAGAAAAAGTAGAAGAGGAAGAAGAAGAGGTTATGGAGCCCAAAGAGGAACAGTAATGTCCTGTTATACAAGAAAACAATCCTGATTCATTTATTACTTGTACCATTTGGCTTTTTCTCTTTTCTCAATCCACTTCAGGGTTCCAGTAGGCCAGTTATTCTACCATCCTGATTATTGCGCAAATAAGTCTTCCAGCGAAATTCACATTTTGAAGACAACACTGTTCCAATTATTACATGGTAAACAGTAAATATACTGGGAGTTAACATAAACAGCGTGTGCAGTGCTTTTCTTACAATAACCCAAAGTACGAAACAGCAAAACAAACTTGAGAAAAAAACCATACCGGTTCCAATAACAAACCGATAGTGGACCAATTACCAGTAACTTTTTTGGGCATGGAAATTGCATTTATTTCTACGTCTCATAATACCCTTTTCAGGCATTCTTTTCTTATAAACCGAAATAACTCGTTATTAATTGGGATGTTTCAATATCCCGAGGTTTTTTTAACTTTAAACAGGAGGATACTAAATATGCAACCTGCAGGATTAAATGAAATCTCTCAAACAGCACCATTCAAATTACCCCCTCTGCCATTTAATCATGATGCATTGGCTCCGCACATTTCCGAAAAAACGCTCTCTTTTCATTATGATAAACATCACAAGAAGTATATCGATACGACAAATGAGCTGATTAAAGGAACAGAATTCGAGGGAAGTAAACTTGATGAGATTATCAGGTCTACGGCAAACAATGATAAATACCAAAAGCTTTTTAATAATGCAGCGCAATCCTGGAATCACTGGTTCTTCTGGAACAGCCTGAAAAAAGATGGCGGTGGTATTCCAAAAGGGAACCTTCTGGACCTTATGAACAGTTCTTTTGGCAGTTATGATCAGTTTGTAAAAGAGTTTGCTGATTCATCAATTTCTCAATTCGGAAGTGGCTGGGGGTGGTTAGTCAGGGATGCCGACAAATTGAAAGTGGTTAAAACACAAAATGCAGACAATCCGCTGTCACACAATCTTAAGCCGGTTCTTGCCATTGACGTATGGGAACATGCATACTATCTGGATTATCAGAACAAACGAAATGAATTTGTATTTGAAATAATCAATAACCTTATCAACTGGGATTTTGCAGAGTATAACCTGTCTATAAATCCATAGTGCAACCTGAGATTCAAATATCTCTGATATTAACTTGAATGAGCCGCATCACTGAATGCGGCTCTTTAATTTATCCCGGCATCGCCGTAACCGTTGTCGTTGTCGTTGTCGTAATCGTTGTCGTAATCGTAATCGTAATCCTATAACTGCATATCAAGCGTTCTGGATCTGATTCTTAATATCAATATCCGTCACGAAGCAGATCGTGTGAAGGAATCGTCTGCTTCAGATTAATACTAATGTCAGGAATTAACATTCTGTGTTCGCAGAACTACTTTTCCCCGGTGATGCTCAGTTTCAAAATACCTGAAAGCTTCCCGAATATTCTCAAGATCGAAAATACGGTCAACATACGGTTTTACATCACCGCTATCCACATATTCTTTTAACCTGTCAAGCCTCACATTGTTAGTTATTGTAAACTGACTCAATGCCCTGACATCATATTTATTTACAAGTTTTTCATCCGGACTTTCCAGCATCGAGTTTATTACTCCCCCTTTTTTAAGGATATTGAAAGATCGCAGATATGTTTCTCCCCCGACAGTATCAAAAACTGCATCATAATCACGCAGAATTTCATCAAATCTTTGTGTTTTGTAATCTATTGCAATGTCTGCCCCGATTTCTTTTACAAAAGATATATCTTTTGCGCTGACTGTAGTGGCAATGAATGCACCCTTTTTCCTTGCAATCTGTATGGCAATTGACCCTATGCCGCCAGCACCGCCGTGAATGAGAATTTTCTGGCCATTTTTTATTTTTATCATTTCCTCCAGACTCTGGACTGCACTTGTACCTGTCAGAGGCAATGCCGCTGCTTCATAAAATGTTGCATTTACGGGTTTCATTGCTGTGTTTTTTTCGTTTGAGGCGACAAATTCCGAAAATGCTCCGGAACCGCCATTGAGGACAAATGCGTAACCATAAACCGGATCACCAGGTTTTAATGTAGTCACTGCATTGCCGATTTGTGCCACAACACCCGAAAAATCTCCTCCAAGTGTAAGCGGAAATTTTTCACCTTTAAACCCAGCCATCCCTTGGCGAAACTTGTAATCTACCGGATTTATACTCATGGCATGAACAGCTACCAGAACCTGAGTATCGTTTATTTGTGGTTCAGGTACATTTTCCATAAATTCAACAGTTTCTGTTGCACCATGTTTTTTGATCTGTACTGCTCTCATCTGTTTACCTCTGTGATGTTTCAAGAAGTTTTGTCACGACCTGTGTATATTTTATATGTATCATATTTTTGTCATAATCCCAGAATTGTGCCAGTATCAGTTTCTGTTTTTCTTCACTTAAGTATCCCAGTGATGCAGGGAAAAAACGTTCTTCTTCTTTTCGCACATGTTCAGGATAATGACGAACAAGCATATCCATCGTTTCAACTATTTCAGAAAGATTTTCTTTTCTGCCTTTGATAAAAACATTTTTCAGACTAACCAGATTATCGGTCATATTTCTGAACCTGACATGATCTGCAATCAGCTCCTTCATCAAACTACGATCTTCAGTACTGAGATCCATATCTGTCAGAGTCTCAAAAAGTATATGCTCTTCTTTCCCGTGATGAGTTCTGTCTGCATAGATTTTCATGAAATCTACTGCAGTATCTATAAATACAGGATTTACACTGTTATTTCTTTTAATGTGAATTGTCTCATTTCCAATAATTGAGATCATTTTCTCAATCAATCGGTGTTCTTTTCTTAATGGACCGCCTGGATTCATATCTTCTTTCCGGTTAGAGAAATTCAACCTTCTAATGGTTTATTATGCAAAATATGAACCTTGAATCAGCCAACTACATACTGTTGATTAAAAATGTAATTACTGATTAGTAAAACGAGGGTAACCATAAAATGATACAGCATAGCCCCCAACTATTACATACTCTACTTTATTTTCTTCTAATAACCTTAATAATTCTTCGAAATGGGGTTGGGTATTCATAAAGAAATTTTCCTGACTCTAATCTTAATCGTTCAACAATATCAAGACACTCAACAGGGTCACTTATATAATTATCATCTTCTTCGGTTTTTTCATGCAGTTTTCTAATCTTTATCTCATATTTCATCTCTTTTTTTCCTTCTCCCGCACACGATGTGCGTTCTCATTTCCCCAGCACTTCCGGCAGCAATATGGCGCCACAACGTTCCCGGCGTATGCGACGTTTTCATCGTAGCGTAGCGAAGGTGAAAATGTGGCGAAGCCCAAGCAACCAAGGGGAGCGCCGCGCATGACGCCGTGTTATATGCAGTCGACTATTTCCAGCAAGACTATTTGGTTCTTGGTAAAACATTTTCTATCAAGAATTTGCTATACTTTTCGGGCTCTTCATACATTGGGTGATGACCTGAATTTTCAAACCATATTAGAAATTTTTCAGGTGCTACTATTTGATTGTAATAGCTGTCTACCAATGTTGAAGGGGTGTTATAGTCATGTCTACCTTGTAAGAAGAAAATAGGCAGATTAATTTCTGGAATTTGCAGAAAGAAATCTAATTCCATTATTTGTGGCCACATTGTTTTTAATGAAAAAATACTCCCTCGCCCAAACCTGATGAAATCAAATAAAGTATATTCAGGAGCCAGAAATGTTTTTAAATTGAATAATAGCGAATAGTCGTATTGATTATGGATTTCTCCCCCTAATCTTACCAGCCATTTTCTGTGTACCTTTATTTTCTCAAACCAAATATCATTTTCATCAATAGCTAAGTATGGCTCAGGTTTGTTCAGCGAAATCAACTCATCATATGCCTTTTTATTTTCACGTGCTACTGTGATTAAATGTTGATATGAAATATTTTCCCCTTCTTTTTGATTAACCATTTGACCTGAACCAACATAAGCAAAATACAATTCTGGATATTTGCTAACAACTAAAAGTCCTAGAGCGGATCCCCATGAATGACCCACGATCAATAATTTGTCTTGATTAAATTCCTTCAATAAATAATTCGTTAATTCATGTGTATCATGAATAAATTGATCAATTGTCATTGTTTCTAAGGGTATTTTCGGAGAAAAGGACTTTCCTGTACCTCTTTGTTCCCATGTAACAACGGTAAAATAATTCTCCAGGTCAGATTGGAACATTCTAAATGGTATTAACTCTGTAGTTCCTGGCCCTCCATGCAAATATAGTAAGATAGGGTTTGTTTGGTCATTTCCTCTTATTAATATAGTTTGTAAAACATCACCAATTTCAATTTCCCTAAATTCAGATATGCCATTATCATTGTAAATTTTGGGCGTATAACTTATGCATGAAATCACAACCACTAATAATACAACGAATATCAAGGCGATAGAGAGATTCCGTGCTATTTCACTTCTTATCATTTTAATTTTTCCTCTTTACGTCTAATGGTCGATTGCACACAATGTCTGTTTCCCGCAATTAATGTAATTTAAATAAAAGGATACCCCCTGTTCAAACAGGATCACTATTACACTAAAGCGGGATATTATATGCAAGGTAACAAAAGATGCAAAAAGCAAACAACTTTTGTACAGGTTTTAACGTCTCTAAAGCTTTCTTGTATAACCACAGAACGTATCAGAGGGCTAAGTGAACGCTCATTGCAAGAGATTGAAATCCAGTTAGAGCGTTTTATCGATTATGTGCGGTTAAAAAATATCAGCTCATTTGATAAATTCACATCTGAATTCTTAAGAGATTAAAGATTTTCATGCTC
>Ga0209723_1001463_pt1 | contig 36504 bp, 29 predicted proteins | sample BiotimSIPDNA_2_FD_185750 | JGI IMG/M metagenome (GOLD analysis project Ga0209723, IMG submission 185750) | Anaerobic biogas reactor microbial communites from Washington, USA - Biogas_R2 time_0 SIP DNA (SPAdes) (version 2) | ecosystem: Engineered > Bioreactor > Anaerobic > Unclassified | place... | reverse complement strand
ATAAACGGAAGGGTTATACCGGTTACCGGCAAGGCTCCTGAAACCACCGCGATATTGATGGCAGCCTGAAACACTATCATAGTTGTTAAGCCAGTGGCTAAAAGACTGCCAAAGGTATCAGGAGCATTTAGAGCTATTCGAAAACCCCTCCAGGCAAACAAAAGAAATAAACTGATAACCAGAAAAGCGCCTAAAAACCCTAACTCTTCACCTAATATGGCGAATATAAAATCAGTATGTTGCTCTGGAAGGTAAAAAAACTTCTGCCGGCTTCTCCCTAATCCCATACCGAACAGTCCTCCGGAACCCAGAGCATATAATGACTGTATAGTCTGAAATCCCTCATCAGTCGGGAATTTCCAAGGATTTAGAAATGCAATGAAACGTTCCATGCGATAAGGTGCAACCGCTATAGCTGCAGCGACCACACCTGCACCAGACAGGGCGATTAATCCTAAGTGACTCCCCCGCGCACCGGCAGCCATCATCATAAAAAAGGCTGTTCCAGCTATGGCAAATGAGGTTCCCAAATCAGGCTGCAGCATGATCAAACCACACACCAGGGCTATTAACACCAGTATAGGTAGAATTCCCTGGGTAAAGGATCGCATACGATCAAGGTTGACTTCCATTACCCTGGCTAAAAACATAGCCATAGCTAATTTGGCTAACTCTGAAGGGGTAAACTGTAAAAAACCTACTCCCAGGGAACGGGTAGCTCCTTTAGCTTCTATCCCCAGAGGAGTAACCACCAGAACTAAGCATAGCAAGGTAAAAATCATCAGGGGGATAGCCAGGTCCTTAATGCGCAGATAATTTAACTTCATCACTACCAACATACATATTAGGCCAATCACAGCCCACTGTAGCTGCTTCCTAAAAAACAGATAGGCATCATCATACCGTATGTTGGAGGTGACAGCACTGGAACTGAATACCATTATAAGGCCGATACCAACCAATAACAGGGTGGTTATGAAGAGAATAAAATCGGGAGGTCCCTTTCTCAAACGCAACCTTTGCCCCTCCTCTAATCTGGTGACTGCTCAACCAGGGATCGTACTAGTTTACAGAAGAGATCCCCGCGGTGTTCATAACTGGGAAACTGATCCCAACTGGCACAGGCCGGTGACAGCAAAACCACATCTCCAACTACAGCTAGTTGAGAAGCCAAGTTCACAGCTTCCGTCAAATCGCTTACCTCATGTATATTCCTAAAAGAAGTCTTCATGACGGCATCCTTGATCTCTTGGCGGGCTTCGCCTAGAAGGATCAGATCCCGCACCCGGTTAGCTAACACCTGGGCCAACTCAGCAAAGTCTGAGCCTTTATTCCGCCCCCCTGCTATTAAGATAATTGGCTGTTGAAACGATTCGAGGGCTTTCATAACAGATTCAGGGTTGGTGGCTTTGGAATCATTTACATAAAGAACGCCCTGGTTGTATATCACTTCTTCCATACGGTGCCGGACTCCGGTAAAGGTCTTCAAAGCATCACTAATCATGGCTGGTTTGGCCCCATATAGATAACTCATAGCTACAGCACAGAGTACATTTTCCAGATTGTGCTGTCCACGCAAGCGTATATCTCCTACCGGACAGATCTGGGTAGTTCCTTGATGGTGCTGATAAACAATCACATCATTGTTGATGAAAAAACCTTCCGGTAATTGCTGCTGAGCAGAGAAGAATACTACCGTAGCCGGACATTTTTCAGCTATCTCACGCAGGCAATGATCATCATAGTTAAACACTGCGTAGTCATGAGGTAACTGCTGTTTGAATATATTAGATTTGGCTTCTATATAGGCCTCCATGGTTTTGTGGCGATCCAAATGATCAGGTGTAATATTAAGCAAACCACAAATAGGAGGGCGGAAGTTTTCCACCGTTTCCAGCTGAAAACTGGAAACCTCCACGACCACTACGCCTTCGTCAAGATTTTCAATAAGACTGGTCAATGCTATGCCGATATTCCCGCCATAATAAGCCAAGCGTCCATCTTTCTCCAGGATATAACGCAGTAAGGCAGTTGTAGTAGTTTTACCGTTGGTACCGGTAACAGCCAAAAGATCAACCTGATCGCTTTTCAGGCGGTACGCTAATTCCAATTCACCGATAATTGGAATTCTCTGCTGGTGTGCCCACTCAAAAATCGGTAAACTTAGCGGGACTCCCGGGCTTACCACGATCAAATCTATAGGGTCGCTGATCAAATCGGGATCCCATTGATTTACCACCTGGACACCTAGCTGCTCTAACTCTTTACCCACCGTGCCTAATGAATCAAAGGTTTTTTGATCATAGCCCATAATCTGGGCTCCCTGCTTATGTAAACTATGAATTGCTGCCAAGCCGCTTCTGGCCAGACCAATTACCAGCACCCTTTGGGCTGCTAACATTTTGACACACACTTCCTCACCCTATATTTCGGTATCCCCATAGACCCAATATTACAAAAGCTAATGACAGTATCCAAAAAACTCGCACCACTTTTTTCTCCGACCAACCTTTTAACTCAAAATGATGGTGTAAGGGTGCCATTAATAGAACTCGTCGACCAGTAGTCTGAAAGGATATGACCTGTGCAATAACGCTTAGACCTTCCAAAACATAAACTCCACCCAATAGCAAAAGGAATAGTTCTGAATGGGTAAGTGCTGCGACTGCTGCTACGGCTCCTCCTAAAGCCATGGATCCCGTGTCACCCATGAAAACCCGAGCCGGGTAGCGATTAAAAAAGAGAAATCCCAAACATCCTCCCGCTAAAGCACCACAAAACACGGCTAATTGATAATGGGATGTCATCAAGCACACCAGGGCAAACCCCAGAGCTACAAAAAAAGTTACTCCTGTCGCCAGTCCATCCAAGCCATCGGTAAGATTAACCGTGTTGCTAGTAGCAATAAGTACCAATATCACAAAGGGAATATAGGCTATTCCCAAATCCCATTCAAGACCCAAAAACGGAAGAATTACCGTAGTTCCCCGTTGAAAATAGTACAAAAGAAGCAGTCCAAAAGCCAGGCCAATTAGCAGTTGTAAACCCAGCTTTTCACGCGCCCGTAAACCAAGAGATCTTTTTAATACTACCTTAATGTAATCATCCCAAAAGCCAACCGCACCAAAAGCCAGCATCACGGCAACAGCGGCAACGGCTTCACCACTGTTGCCTGCCAATATGAAAGTAGCCACCATAATAGCGGTGGCTATCATAATCCCACCCATGGTAGGGGTCCCAGCCTTCCTCAAGTGGCGTTGTGGGCCATCTTCACGTATGCTCTGCCCTACCTTCAGTTTGGTTAAAAAAGGGATTACCAATGGTCCCATCAGAACAACGGTCAGCACAGCAATTCCTAGTGCCAGCAGAGTCGTGATCACAATTCCCTGCATCTATTTCCTCCTGAATCAATCCGCTTTCAGCCATTCCTCAATAAGAGCCTCCAACTGCATTCCACGCGAGGCTTTGAACAAAACCGTATCCCCCTTGCTGATCTGGCTGCGCAGAAAAGTAACACTGTCTTCCTTAACCGGAAAATGATAAATATTTTCTAAGGGCAGCCCGCATTTTTGGGCTTCCTCTGATATCAGTCGCGCCTTTTCTCCAAGGGTAACCAGTAGATCCACTCCTAACTGAGCAGCCTTGGCTCCTACCTCCCTATGGCCTTTATCCTCATAATCACCCAATTCATACATATCCCCTAAAACAGCCACAAATCGATTGCCCTCGGCAATTTCTCGCCCCACTTCCAAAGCTGCCATCATGGAAACCGGATTAGCGTTATAGGTATCGTTGATTAAAATGCCACCTTGATTCAAATCAGTGATGTTTAAGCGATTGCCAGTGGGCTGGTATTGGCTCAACCCCTGTCTAATCTCATCAACACTGAATCCGTATAGGTAGGCTACAGCTATAGCAGCTAAAACATTGCCAGCCAATTGGCGAGAAGGGATAGCGAATTCAAAATCTGCCTCTGTTTGCTGCAGCCGAGCCCTCAAGTTGAGTTTATGATTTCTCAACCCTACCTCGAGAAGTCTAAAATCACAACTTTCATTATAACCGAAGGTATAACGTGGACAAATATAATCTGCAGCAGCTTCCGCCAAATAGGGATCATCTCCGTTTATTACCGCAAAATCCCGTGTGGCTTCCAATATCTCGCATTTAGCCCGGGCTATATTCTCCAGACTGCCTAAAGTCTCCAGATGCACCCGTTCCACATTGGTGATGACAGCAACCGTCGGTTGGGTTATTTGAGTCAATCTTCGGATCTCCCCTGATCCCCGCATAGCCAATTCCACGACAGCAGCTTGATGCTCAGGCCCTATTCTTAATAAGGTTAAGGGCAGTCCAATCTCATTATTATAATTAGCCTGAGTAGTCAAGGTATGCCACCGAGTTGATAAAATTGCACTAAGCATGTCCCGGGTAGTAGTTTTGCCTATACTACCGGTTATAGCAATCAAAGGCAGATCGAATTTCGTTCTCCAGGCAGCAGCCAAATCCTGTAAGGCCTGAATGGTGTCGGTTACCAATATTAAGCCTTCTTGATTTCCGTAAGTTTTGGGTTCCAGACGCGAAACCACTGCTGCACTTGCGCCCTGGGCAAAAGCTTTTTCAACATAATCATGCCCGTCAAAAGTTTCGCCTGCCAGGGCGAAAAATAACTCCCCGCTCCCTACCTGCCGTGAATCAGTGGATATGCCGTTTATAGCCATTTGCTCGGCACCTCTGACCAGGTCGCCACCGGTAACTTCTCTTACATATCCTAAGGACAGTTCCACGTTCACATCTTCTCCTCAATCATTTCCGCTGCTACCTGCCGATCATCGAAATCCAAGACCTGCCCCATGACTAGTTGATAAGTTTCATGCCCTTTGCCGGCAATCACTACCAAGTCACCTTCTTTAGCAATATGGATGGCATGCTTGATGGCTTCGCGCCGATCCGGGATCACCGCATAGCGGGCTGTCTCAATCTGCTCAAGACCAGGCAGAATGTCATCAATAATAGCCTGAGGATCTTCGGTGCGGGGGTTATCAGAAGTAATTATGCAGAAGTTGGAGTATTGCCCCGCAATTGCTCCCATCAGAGGCCTTTTGGTTCGATCCCTATCGCCACCACAGCCAAACACAGTGATCAAGCGGTTCTGTACCAACTGTCGGGCGACCTGCAAGACATTTTCCAGACCATCGGGTGTATGAGCATAATCTACTACCACAGTGTAGTTTTGTCCCAGGTCTATCTGTTCGAATCGACCGGGCACACCCTCAACTGCCGCTAAAGCCTTCTGAATAATGGGGATCGGCACTTTTTCTGCCAGGGCCCAGGCTATCGCTGCCAATGCATTGTATACGCTAAATTCGCCGATTAGTTTCATTTTTATATCAAAAGACTGATTGGCGAAGACCACTTCGAATTGGCTGTTCTTGAGCGTGTTATGAATCTTTACCGCCCGAATGTCAGCAGCAGATTTTATTCCATAAGTATAATACGGTACCTGGGAGGCTTGAGTGAAATACTCTGCTGCTGGGTCATCGCCATTAATGATACAGTAACTAGCTGGTTGGTTTTTTATCATTGTGAACAGCTTAAGTTTGGCATCCCGGTACTTTTCCATAGTTTTATGGTAATCCAAATGATCCTGGGTAAGGTTCGTGAATAATGCCACATCAAAATCAATACTATCTACCCGGCCTAGTTCCAGAGCATGAGAAGACACTTCCATCACTGCATATTCAGCTCCGTTATCAACCAACAGCCGGAAGAATTCTTGGATATCCACAGATTCTGGGGTGGTATGCCCATAATCTTTGCTGATGCTGCCCAGGCGAGCATACAAAGTTCCCATTATGCCTGTCTTTTTTTGTTGCTCATTCAATATAGCCTGGATCAGATGGGTAGTAGTAGTTTTACCGTTAGTACCAGTAACCCCAATAACCCTCAGTTGTCGAGATGGATGCCCATAATAATTGGCTGCTATTTGCGACAATCCGGCGCGAGTATCAGATGTGATAACTAAAGCCACCTGCTTACCTATGTCTACTTTCCTTTCAGCCAGTATTGCCGCTGCTCCTGACTCTACCGCTTGTTGGGCAAACAGATGGCCATCCGTCTTTTCGCCCACTATACAGACAAAAAGATTCCCAGGCCTAACCTGGCGAGAATCATAGCAGATACCAGTTATTTCAGTTGCCAGACTCCCCTGTTCGATCCGATATTCAATACCCTGACATACCTCATCCAACCGCATGAGCTGTCCATCCTTTCGTCAGCTATTCTCCGACGGGTTGAAATTTCACTCTTATGTTCGACCCACTGGTAACAACTTTGCCTGCAGCGGGAGTCTGTTCATAAGCCAGGCCAAAACCCTCTGGCAGTAGATGCAATCCTAAATCAGCCAGAATTTTAGCCACTTCTTTCATGGACTTTCCCTGCAAGTCTGGTATAGTCACCTCAGTATTCTCACCATTTTGCTCAAAGGGTGATAAATATATTATAACCTCAGAATTAAGGTCTATTTTGGTTTTAGCTTTGGGGGTCTGCTGCCAGACAATGTTGCCTTCGCCGGTTACCTTTGCACTTAGACCACGTTCCTTAATTGTTGACAAAGCTTCAGCCAAGGGTAGATTTACTACATCGGGCACTAACACCTGCACCTTTTCCGGTGTAGGTGGCGAAGTTGAGTCGATTTCTTCCCGTTGAGGGACATCCAAATAGCGCAGTGAATCCTCCATGATTGCTTTGAACACGGGGGCGGCGACCCAACCACCATAGTAAGGATAACCCTGAGGAGCATCTACTACCACAATGCATACCAAACGCGGATCATCAGCTGGTGCGAAGCCGATGAAGGAGGCCACATACTCATTGGCCATGTACCCGCCCGTAGGAGCTATCTTTTGCGCTGTTCCAGTTTTTCCAGCGGCCCGATAACCTGGCATATAGGCATTCTTACCAGTACCGTTGGTAACCTCGCCTTCCAGAATAGAACACAATTCCCGAGCAGTATCGGCCGACACCACCTGTCTAACTGTCTTAGGTTCATATTTTTTGATCACCTGGCCATCTTTATCGATCACCTGTTGCACCAGATGAGGCTGCATGAGTTGACCTTCATTGGCTACCGCTCCTACTGCAGCCATTAACTGCATAGCTGTTACCGCATTAGCCTGCCCGAAGGACATGGTAGCCAGATCTATTTGCATGGCTCGTGATTCAGGTACGATAATGCCCTCCGCTTCACCGGGTAGATCTATGCCTGTAGTCTTCCCAAAACCGAAGGCATGTAAATACTTGTAGTACTTTTCCAACCCTAGATCCAGGCCGACCTGTACAAAACCAACATTACATGATTTCTCCACGATTTCAGCAAAGGTCTGATTACCATGAGCAGTGCCACCAGAACAACGAATGGTTTCCTTACCGACTTTAATATGCCCGGGACAGTAAAACTGGCTGAAGGGTCCAACAATCTTTTCTTCCATCGCCATGGCAGCGGTAGCGATCTTCATGGTAGAACCCGGCTCAAAAGCATCATTGATGGCATAATTTCTGCGATTTTGAGCGGGGTATTCCTGATAGTTATTGGGATCATAGGTAGGACGTGATGTCAAAGCCAGTATTTCACCAGTATCAGGATCCATAACGATGGCAGCAGCTGATTTGGCCTGGCGCTCCTTAAATACTTTATCTAGTTCCCGTTCAGTTATATATTGAATGGTTTCATCAATGGTGAGAACTAAATTGGCGCCATCAACGGGGGGGATATACTTATGGGTGGCTTCAGGGATGGGCCGATTGGCAGCGTCGTGCTCCACTACTATTCTGCCCTTGGTTCCCCCCACCAGATCGTTATAATAGAAGTCAACTCCTTCTAACCCGGTGTTATCGACACCAGAAATGCCCAGAATATGACTAGCCAAGGTGTTCTTAGGATAAAAACGACGACTCTCCTCGGTAAGTCCAATTCCAGGCAGGTCAGCTTCTTTTATCTGTTGAGCTTGTTCGGGTTGGATCTGCCGCTTGACCCACTCAAAAGAGCTGTTGCGCGTAATGCGGTCGTATAAATTATTCTCATCCCCATCCAGAATCGCGGCTAGTTTTGCTGCAATCGCCCTCGCTTCTTCCGAAGACACAACCTCAGCGGGGATTGCATATACCGAATCAGCGCTGATAGATATCGCTAATTCCTGGCCATTACGATCATAAATTATGCCTCGTTTGGCCTCCACCGGGATATCCCGCATTCGATTCTGCAGAGCTTTTTCCGATAATTCAGCCCCACGTACAAATTGAACCCAGAAGATGCGGGTACCCAGCAACAGAAAAACTATTGTAAACAAGAAAAAAAGCGTGGCAATACGCTTTCGCACCTGTAGGTTAGTAGTTTGCATAGAGGTTCACCTCGCTGCATTATAAATTATTTTGGGCAAGCATAAGAAGGTTATTGTAGAGTTTATTCAGGGGATTTTGCCCCACCTGACTGGAACTTCCGCTGTTGTTTTCGTCTATTATTACAGGTTCAATTTCCGGTAGCACTGCCACCGTAATGCCCTGTTCGGCCTTTTCCATTCCCAATTCCTGGGCTGCTATTTCAACATAACCCAAAGAACATTTCTCAGCTATACTATACTCTAGGCGATGATTAGCCGTTTCCAACTGTTGTATGTCCTTTTCCAGTTCCACGATCTGATATCCCAAGGTAGACCCTTTTATGCAAAGATAGACCAGAACCAGGGCATAGGCGAACAAAGCCACCGCTGCTTTTACAAAAACCTTACCTTGGGGATTAGATTTTCGATAAGTGCGGCGTACTTTTTTAACCTGGGGTACAGGTCGATAAAAAGACTCGGCATCCCAATTGTTTGAATAATCTAAGCCTGCCTGTATCATTCTATTCTTCCTCCCCGACTAGTAGAACTAGATTTTGCCGGCTACCCGGAGTTTAGCACTGCGTGCCCTGGGGTTACTTTGGCATTCTTCCGCTGAGGGAAGTATCGGTTTACGAGTTATTATTTCCAGTCTAGCCTGGTGATCGCAGGTACATATAGGCAGCTCCGGTGGGCATATACACTGGCGGGCTTCCCATTGCATAAAGCGCTTTACCAGGCGATCTTCCAGTGAGTGAAATGTAATTACACATAGGCGTCCACCCTTACGGAGAAGATCTACTGCCTGAGGAAGTACTGCTTCCACTGCACCGAGTTCATCGTTTACCTCAATGCGTAGGGCTTGAAACGTCTTGCGCGCCGGATGCTTTTCCCGCCTATACTTGGGGGGAACTGCTGACTTAATCAACTCCACCAATTCTAAAGTAGTATCAATCGATCGATCCTGTCGTGCCTTAATTATTCTCCTGGCAATTGAACTGGCGTATTTTTCTTCACCATACTGATACAGTATTCTGGTCAGGTCTGCCTGATCGTAGTTATTGACTACATCCCAAGCAGATAACTTATGGTGTCGGTTCATTCTCATATCTAAACGAGCATCATCATGGAAGCTAAACCCTCTATCTTCAATATCTAACTGAAAAGATGATACACCAAGATCCAATAATACGCCATCCACTTTAGTGATGTTGTAGTTAGCCAGCACTTTGTCAAGATGGCGGAAGTCTTCGTGTACAAAAACGACTCTGGGCTCTTGCTGAAAACTTCTACTGGTCGCTGCCAGGGTATCGGGATCCTTATCCAAGGCCAGGACTTTGGCTTCGGGTCTTAACACCTGCAAGAGTCTTTGCAGATGCCCCCCTCCTCCTACCGTACCGTCCACATAGGTACCGACAGGATTGACCGCTAAATATGATATCGCCTCATTAAGCAATACTGGCAAATGCAAGTTATCGCTCCTAAATGCCGAGATCTACAAGGCTTTCCGCAAGCTGCTCGTACTGCCCGGCCTTTTCCTGATTGTATTCTACCCATTTATCACCGGCCCAAATCTCAGCACGAGATCCTACGCCAATAATGACAACATCTTTATCAATTCCTGCATATTCTCTTAAATTCGATGGCAATACCGTTCTTCCCTGCTTATCTACTTCTAATTCTGAGGCTCCCGAGAAAAAAAAGCGCACAAAAGAGCGAGCATCAGCGCGTGTCATAGGCAATGAATGAAGCTTCTCTTCGATATTACGCCACTCCTTTAGAGGATATAAAAAAATGCAGTTTTCCAAACCCTTGGTAGCCACAAAGCGATCGCTCAACTGATCCCTGAACTTGGCAGGTACAGTTATACGACCTTTGCTATCGAGTGAATGTTGATATTCACCTAAAAACATGCTTGTCATTGGCCCCCTGGTTAAGATGATTCAGGGATGTCAAACCACTTTGCCCCACTTTAATCCACATTATTCTATCTACTGATCTGCATTACCTGCTTTGTGAATATTTTTACATTCTTTTTTTATTGCCATTAAAATAAGAAAAGGCGGAATTTGCCCATTTATAGGGCATTCAGCCTGCTCCACCAAAATACTCGATTGTCAAAAATTGTACTTTTGTCCCGTTTGCTCTGCTACTAAAGTCCAATAAAACAAATTATACACAGATATTAGTCACTAAATGATCCAAATCGGGTTGGAGAATATCCAAGGTTGCCATCTCCCCAGACGCCGGTGGCTGGCTTCAACCCGGTAAACACCGGGACGGGTAACAGCAAAGCGATGCTTGTGCCCCTGGCTGGAAGCCCAGGGTTTTCCATTGCGTATTATCGACACCTGAGCGTGCCGAGGAGTTTTGACATGCAAAGCCATGTTCTCTCGATAGGCTACCTTAGCCCCCATCCCCCACTTTCCCTGAGAGCTTTCTAACATAAAACGAAAGCCCTGACTGTTATGGTAATAGTCACAGCCAACCCAACTGTTACCGGCAGCTAAAGCCTGATAGATCACTTCACGATCATAGCTCAGGCTGCCTTGTAAAGGTGTTTCGGTCAAAATATGCATATTGACGGAATGAAAGCCCACTTGGTAAGATCCAATCACTATAGCTAGCCAGGGCAATCCAATTCGAATCCCGTGAGCATCTGATCCCCCATAAGCAAAAACTGGTTCTCCCCGCATCTGATAGCTGTCAAGGATATCTAGGATAGCGCGATAAGGACCTTTATGTAAAGACACCGACGGCCGTATGATCAACAGCAGACCGCGCCATACACTGGTCAATTCATCACGCCAGCGTGATAGGTAGTTCCATATTTCTATACCCTGAAACCCTCTTACCGACCAATCTGTCCACTCAAAAACCAGTCCCTTATGATAAAATTTTGAGCCTTTCTCCACCGGGTGGGCAATAACCCCTATACCCTGCTGTTCATTGACTTCATCGATCACCTGTTGGGGTTGGTTTTCATTATCGGCGACCACCTTATCGATATTAACAGCCAAATAATGATGGCTGTGTTCATTTACTTCCATGCCGATCAGGAGCAAAGTTTTATCGTAATATCCTTCCTGTCCCTGATCCAATCCAGCCAGAGTTTGGTGATCGGTAACGATCAAAAAATCCAGGCCCTTTTGAGCACCTATCTTAGCTATTGCCGGAATGGTCAAGCCACCATCTGAAAAGGTGGAATGCAGGTGGATATGACCCATATATTCATGCATTAATAGCCCCCCTTGATCATGTCTATTGCTACTATATTGTTATTATAACCATCCACCAGCCATAAAGGTAAAACCGCTTCTTGTCTTGAAATAAAAAACGCTGGCAGAGGTTAATCCTCTGCCAGCGTTATGATTCATAGTGGTACTTATTATTTTGCTACTGTGACAGCAAAATCCTTTGTATCACCATTATCAAAGGTGATCGTCAAGGTTAAAGTAGTACCGTCGGGAACCATGGCAATGTCAACTGGTAATAACTTGGTAATAGCTGTCTTGATGGTCAATACAGCAGTGCCATCGCCATTATCAGCTACGGCATAATCAGTTCCTTCCACTGGATTAATCTTCACAGCTCCACCCAGAGCTGAACCAGTGATTCCTTTAACTGATTTGGCAGGGCCCCAAGTGATATTAACCGGGATGTCAGCTGGAGCACTCTTGCTGTAATCGCTGCTAGTCGGAGCAATAGCTAATTCGGCTGCAGGAGCTGCAGGCTCTTCTTCTACGGGAGCTGCTGGTTCTTCTTCTACGGGAGCTGCTGGCTCTTCTTCAACAGGAGCAACGGCAGCTTTACCGAGAATTACGGTGCGGGTAGCTTCGTCCCAATCTACTGGCAGACCTACAGCTTCTCCAACTGCGCGTACCGGCAAATAGGTTCTGCCATTGTAGATAATAGGAGCCATGGCAGTTCCATTATCCATGGGGGTCCAAGCATCACCATTCAAGGTGATCTTAATGTCATTGGCAAGGCTGGCAGTAATATCTTGCACAGCCGGTCCAGCCACTGCACCTGCTGCAAATGCAAACACCATTACAGTAGCTAACAACACGATCCATCTCTTTTTCATTTTTCTACCTCCTAAAAATTTTTATGCTTGTTCAGCTGGAGCTTCAAATGCCTGTTTGGGTGGTCTTCCCACTGCAATCAAAAGGATGAGAGCTACAGCAATAGCACCAAGTCCATATTTTACAGCTTGCCCTTCAGTAGTGATCTCGGGAGTCTGGAATACATAGGTCACTGTTGCCTCTGCTCCGTCAGGTTTGCCCAGGAAAGTGTCGGCAGTGGCCAATTTTTGATTCATAGCTTCCATCATTACCGGGCTAGTCTGCAAGCCCACATTGATAGCGTCTTTAGCTGTCAGAGCACCTGACCCGATCTGTCCAGCACCATCCTGTAACTGGGTGATTCCTGGTATCATCTGACCACTGATGCTATCCTGCAAATAATCCAGGGCATACAGCAAGCTGGCCGGTTTGCCATTGACCATGGTTTTTACGGGTTGGCCATTGGCATCCAAGGCACCTAAACCGATCACTGCCATGGTCAGACCACCATCTAACTGACCCAGCTTCTCGGATAAGGTCTTACTACCTAATTCTACCGCAGTTACGCTGGCAGGGAAAGCCATACTTCCAGTAGAGGTGACCATAGTACCGCCATCCCGGAATACTTTGACATTGTTGTTCATAGCCTGTAGTTTCGGTTCTATGGCATTGGTGATCACCTGGTGGGCTGGTGTCCCTGCTGTAGCCGCCTTCAGATAATTAATATCATTATAAAGGCTGGTACTGGCAGACGGTTCTTGCCCGCTGTCCGCTGAAGTACCGATAGCTGTTTCCATAAGTCCCAGAGCTAGCTTCTGTCCACCAAAAGCTGCCAAGAGCTGGGTATCAATAGTGTTCTTCATTAGACCAATGGCATCCTTGGCACCAGGTTGTAAGCCGTTGGCATCAGTTCCGCTACCCATATCGTAAGATGATGCATCGAAATTCGGAGTGGCCAGGCCTACTCGAATGGTGGTGAGGTTTGATTTCACCGTGCCTAAGCCATCCACTACCTGATGAAGGCCATCTTTCACCGCTGACAATCCGTATAATAACGTAGCGTCTTTATTACTGGCCCCAATCCCTTTTGCTATCTGATCAAAGCCATCATAGAGCTGTGTTAAGCTTCCGGTCAAATTGTCAATAGAAGAGGTGGTCGGCAATACCGGCATTACCCCAATATTAAAGCTGGGCAACTCGATATTTCTGCCATCTGCTTCGAGGACAATATACTGTTTGGCTGGATAAGCCGGTGGAATCAAGGGAACCGTCCAGCTGACTGAGGTAACTCCCTGTACATTGGTCAGTACACCTTCGGGAGACACTTCGGGTACGCCCGGAGCCTGGATATTGGCAAACTTGTCGTTATCCAGTTGGACACCGCTCACAGATACAGCATAAGGAGTATAAACCATCATTTCCTTAGTAATTGGCTGTCCTTCGGGATCTTTGAATTCCAACATCTGGGATTCGCCGGTCAGGTTTTCAACCTCACATACTATTTTTATTTTACCGGTTCTCCCGGCCAACTGTGCAGGTTGAACTTTTTTGCCATCTAAATAAAACTCCAGGTTTATACTTACTGGCAGGTCAGCTTTGGCTATTTCTTCCTTATCCAGTTCTGCCAGGTAATATAAATCTGAAAAGCCTTGGGTATTCAAGTTTACATTTATCTGACTGTCACTATAATTGATTTTTTCAGAGCCATACAGATTTCTAATAGAGGCGAGCTTGAAGCGACTGGTATCCTGCACTGGGTAGGTACCCTCTCCAAAAACTCGGATGTGGTTCAAAACCTGCATTCCCTCGATAGATCCATCTTGACCCAGTGTTGACACTACCAACTCGTTATCTATAACTTTTTCGGGTACTGCTCCGGGTCCAGCAGCACTCAATGCCGGTGCCAAAACCAGCGACAAAACCATGAACAGTATCAACAATTGATGTAATTTGGGTTTTCTCAGCAACTCATATCCCTCCTTCCCTTTATCTATTAGCCGCCATAGCGATCTTGATAACCAGCAATGACATAACCAAGCCCACCATCAGAGATACGGTAACTCCGACAGTAGCGGGTACAGCCGCCGTGGCCAGTGAAGCAGCATCAGCCATGTAAGTCGGATATAAAGCAGCCAAACAGGCAGCCCACCCTAAAAACATAGCATCGATTCTCAAGCCGGTCACTGAGAGCACCACCAGCAGGAACAGAGCAACACCTGACACTATGGCTACGTACAAAAGGTTATCAGGGGGAAGGGGAAATGATAAGGCCAGGATGATCATGGAAGCCAACCCCACTACTATGCCAACCAGCATAGCGATGGCTACCTTTAGGTAATCTCCAAAGGGGCCAATCACTGCGAACATTGCCATTGCAACTGCGGCAATGTAAAAAGCAGTAGCTCCCAGATAATTCTGGAACAACACAAACAGGGCAAAAAATATACCTACGATTAAACCTAGACCAAGAGCTTTTTTCATTTGTTCACCTCCTTCTCATGTTTCTTTCAATCATTGTTAGGAAGGAGCCGGGACTTATTGCTGCAATTCTATGGAACCAGGTTGCAAGTATTGCAAGTGATGCAAAAACAAAAGCCCAAATACTAGTGCGTCTACCAAGCTATCTGTAATCCAAAAATATCACAGTAAAATGGATAAAGGCCAGGGAGTCCCTTTCACAAGACTCCCTCTGCTTTTATAACTTATACAACTTTTGTTCATCAAGAAAGGGTATCCCCTTCTCTTTGAAAGTTTGGCGCGCCCCTTCAATATCTTCCACTTTGAAAATAACTAGGGCATCATTGCCGGAAGTACCCAAAAAGGCATACAGATATTCTATATTCAAGTTGGCATCTGACATTTGTTCCAGTACCGTTGCCAGCCCTCCTGGTGAATCAGGCACCTGTACAGCTATTACTTCAGTTTCACTAACCGTGAAATTAGCTTCTTTCAATATCCGGTAGGCTTTTTCCGGATCGCTCACTATGATTCTTAATATCCCAAAGTCGGAGGTATCGGCAATAGACAGCGCGCGAATATTGATCCCCGCCTCTCCCAATACACGAGTAACATGGGACAAGCGTCCGGCTTTGTTCTCCAAGAAAACCGAAATTTGTTTTGCCATACTAACCCTCCTTATATACTTCTGCGATCGATCACTCTTTGAGCCTTGCCCTCGCTTCGCTCAATAGATTTGGGTTCGACCAAACGAACTTTCGCACTGATTCCCAAAGCGCTTTCCAGTTCTTTACTGATAGTTGCCCCCAGTTCTTCGAGTTTGCGAACCTCATCAGAGAAGACCTGTTCCGATACTTCGACTCTAACTTCCAATATGTCCAGAGTGCCTTTACGATCCACTACCAGGAGATAATGAGGTTCAACTCCAGGTATATCCAGCAATACGCTTTCCACCATAGAGGGAAATACATTGACTCCCCTGATTATCACCATATCATCGGATCGTCCTAAGACCTTTTGCATGCGGACATGAGTTCTCCCGCAATCACACCCCGACTTATCCAATTTACTAAGATCTCTAGTCCGGTAGCGCAAAATCGGCAGAGCCTCTTTGGTGATCGTGGATATGACCAGTTCCCCTGACGATCCCTCCGGTAAAGTCTCCCCGGTCTCCGGATCGATTATTTCAGCAATAAAATGATCTTCAGCCAGATGAAGACCATTTCTAACCGGACATTCAATAGCTACTCCCGGACCTACTATTTCACTGAGCCCATATATATCGAAAGCATTTATCTGAAGTTTGTTCTCTATTTCGCGGCGCATGTTCTCGGACCAAGGTTCCGCTCCAAAAATACCGCACTCTAGTTTAAGGTCAGAAGGACTGACGCCCATCTCTTCCATCACTTCATAAAGAAACAGTGCATAAGAAGGTGTACAGGTCAAAACCGTAGTACCAAAATCCTGCATAAGCATAATCTGCCGTTTGGTGTTCCCCCCTGAAGATGGTATAACCGAGGCACCCAGTTTCTCAGCACCATAATGCACCCCTAGTCCGCCAGTAAACAGGCCATAACCATAAGAATTCTGTATGATCGACTGACGACTAGCACCAGCACTGGTCAAAGCCCGAGCCATCAATTCTGCCCAAGTGTCAATATCGCGTTTAGAATAACCTACCACCGTTGGCTTTCCTGTAGTCCCTGAAGAAGAATGAATTCTTATGACCTCGCTCATAGGTACAGCGAATAGGCCAAAGGGATAGTTGTCTCGTAAGTCCTGCTTGGTGGTAAAAGGCAACTTGTTCAAGTCTTCCAGACTATTGATGTCATCAGGTTTTATACCGATTCGATCCATCTTTTCCTTATATGACGGAACAAAAGCATAAACCCGATATACTGTTTCCTTCAATCTTCTCAGTTGAAGTTTTTCTATATCCTCACGAGGCATACACTCTTTCTCGCGATCCCAGTAGGACATTTATTCTACCTCCCAACAAATATTTCCTGCCTTACATGAAAATAATTACATTATTGCGACAAAAGTCACAACTTATTGCCAGCACTGTATTTCTCGCCCTATGGCTTCCCGTAGCAGGTCACCAATTATGAAAATCGCTATTCAACTGCTCTTCTCCAAATACTGTTGATTACGTAGCCAGCCATGGCTAATCCAGCAGTTCCGGGAACAAAGCTAACGCTACCCAACCTGGTCGATCGGTCATCCAGTATGTTATGTGGGTTCTCAGTTGAATAAACCACAGGTACCCCCGAAACAATACCAAACTGACGCAATTCTCTGCGTACCTTACGGGCCATTGGGCATGTGTGGGTATTACTAATGTCAGTTATTTGAAACTTAAGCGGGTCCAAACGATTGGCGGCGCCCATAGCGCTAATTATGGGCAAACCTTTTTCCAAGGAGTGCTTGATTAGATGTATCTTGTCAGTCAGAGAATCAATGGCATCCAGGACATAATCATAAGGCTGATCAAGAATACTATCGGCTGTCTCAGAGGTATACTCCATAGGCAGGACACGTAATTCTATACCCGGGTTGATATCCAGTATGCGCTCTGCCATCACTTCGCATTTGTAGCGACCGATAGTAGAATGTAAGGCCGGTAGTTGACGGTTGATGTTGGTCGCTTCGACCTGGTCTCTATCAACTAGAGTCATATGCCCTATCCCGTTACGGGCCAATGCTTCAGCAGCATAAGAGCCGACCCCTCCCAAACCTATTACTATTACAGAGGCATTTTGCAGACGTTGTATCCCGCTGTCACCAATTAACAAAGAGGTTCGCTGTAAAAAACTCTCCATATAGGTCACATGCCTCCAAAAAAAACCCCACCGAGCCGTGGTAGCCGTAGTTTAAACCTGTCCCCGACAGGTGGGTATCCTCCCATATGTTTTGTGTGTCCTGAAAACAGGCATACAGTCCACATACGGAGTCGAATTCCCAAGTTTTTGGTGTTGGCAAAAACTTTCGGCAATGACACGCGCACAGCAGGGATTTCCTGTCACTGTTGACTTTTGCTAGGTAAAATATAACACATCAACCCGGTTACTTCAAGCAAACCAAGCTGTTATTAATAGCCAGCTTTCCCAGTTCTAGCTTACTTGGATTGGACTTTAAGTGATAGTTCTCGTAACTGCTGAGAGGTCACCTTGGATGGAGCCTGGGTCAGCAGACAGGAAGCACTCTGTGTCTTGGGAAAAGCGATTACATCCCTGATACTATTGCGTCCAGCCATGATCATAATTAGTCGGTCTACTCCGAAAGCAATACCACCATGGGGCGGAGTCCCATACTCAAAAGCATCCAACATATAGCCAAACTTATCGTGAGCCTCTTGAGGAGACAAACCCACTAGCTCAAACATTTTCTCCTGCCAGTCCCGACGGTGGATACGAATACTACCTCCACCGATTTCCGTCCCATTTAAGATCAGGTCATAGGCTCGGGATTTAGCTTGCAGAGGATTATGATCCAGTGTATCTATGTCCTCGCTCCGTGGGGAGGTGAACATATGGTGCACGGCTACATAGCGTTTTTCGTCCTCATCATACTCCAGTAAGGGAAACTCAGTTACCCAGGTAAAGGACAGCTGATTCTCATCAATAAGATGAAGGCGTTTGCCCAACTCCAGACGAATGGTTCCCATAACTCGCGCTACAGTCGCTTCTGAATCAGCGCTGAACAGCAGCAGATCTCCCGGTTTTGCATCCAAAGCCTTCAGCACCCGCTCCATCTGTTCATCGGTAAAAAACTTGGTGATGGGTGAACGCAATTCTTCTTCGGTCACAATGATCCAGGCCATTCCCTTGGCTCCATTGTCAACCGCAATCTTGGTCAGTTCATCGATCTCACGACGGGTAAAACTAGCACACCCTTTAGCGTTGATGGCTCGCACCACGCCGCCGGCTTGAACTGCCGAAGAAAAAACCTTGAACTCCACATCTCTGACGAGATCGGTCAGCTCACTTATCTCCAGTGCAAAGCGGAGATCAGGCTTATCTGAACCATATTTCAGCATGGCCTCGTCATAGGTGATCCGAGGAAATGGTATGGCTATAGTTTGGCCAGGGCCCTCTTTGAATAACGTGGCTAAAAGTTCTTCCACCAGAGAAAAAATGTCTTCTTCATCCACAAAAGACATCTCCATGTCCAACTGAGTAAATTCCGGTTGCCGATCAGCCCGTAAGTCTTCATCGCGAAAACAGCGCGCTATCTGAAAATATTTTTCCATACCAGCTACCATGAGAATCTGTTTGAATATCTGGGGTGACTGGGGAAGAGCAAAAAATTCACCGGGATGAACCCGACTAGGCACCAGATAATCCCTAGCTCCTTCGGGAGAACTCTTGGTAAGGATAGGCGTTTCAATCTCTATAAAGCCCCGCTGGTCTAAAAAGGATCGCATAGTCTGGATAACACGATGCCTCAATAGCATACTGTCACGCATTTCGGGCCTTCTCAGATCCAGATAGCGATAACGAAGACGCAAGGTCTCATCAACCTCAACTCCATCTTCTATGTAGAAGGGCGGTGTCTTGGCGGAGCTAAATACCTCCATCTGACGGGCGTATACCTCTATTAAACCAGTTTGTAGATTAGGATTCTCAGTGGCTTCAGGCCGCCGCCGCACCTCTCCGGAAACGGCAATAACATACTCCCCCCGAACTTGTTCGGCCAAATGGAAGGCTTCTTGAGCAAAGTCCGGGCTGAAGACCACCTGAATGATTCCTGAACGATCCCGCAGGTCAATGAAAATCAACCCACCATGGTCACGTCGGGTATCCACCCAACCATTTAAGATAACTTCCTGCCCTGCGTGGTCAACGGTCAAGTCTGTCGCACTATGCGTCCTCTTCATTATCTGTTGCTCCTCCTAACGGTTATCCAAACATTCATGTAAAAAAGGGATCAGCCCTTCATTATCGATCTTCCATTGCTCTTTGCTTTTCATATCGCGAACTGTAACGAAATTTCCTTTGATCTCATCTTCGCCTAATAGGATAACATATTTAGCTCCCAGTTTATCAGCCAGCTTCATCTGGGCCCGACCACTTCTTTGGTTGTAGTCTTTATCAGCTGATAGCCCCTGTTGACGTAGTTTATACAACAATGAAGCGGCCTGGTTTTCCAGGTTTTCTTGCATTACCGCCAGGAAAACATCCACCGTCTGTTGCGCTCGTGAAACACATCCTAGTTTGTCCACAGCCAGTAAAAGCCGCTCCATTCCCAAAGCAAAACCTATGCCGGGCAGCGAGGGGCCTCCAATGGATTCAACCAGTCCATCATAGCGTCCTCCTCCCCCCACAGCACTCTGCGCTCCTATACCGGGGATATGGACTTCAAATGCGGTATTGGTATAATAGTCCAGACCTCTGACCAGATTGTTATCATGAACAAATTCTATCCCATTGTCTTTCAGGGTCTGCTGAACCATCCCATAGTGAGTGCGGCAGTCATCGCACAGATTGTCAATTAGAGTTGGGTAGTTGATTATAGCCTGATGGCAGGTAGCTTCCTTACAGTCCAGAACCCGCAGAGGATTCTGTAGATAGCGAACCTGACAGTCTTTACAGAGCTTATCTTTTACAGGAGCCATATGGTCTATCAACTTTTGACGGTACTGTTCTCTGCACAGTGGACAACCTACCGAATTGAGATGCAATTCGTACTCCGACAAGCCCATCCCCTGAAGGATTTCCACCAATAAGAATAGTACTTCTGCATCAAGAAAGGGACTGCGACTGCCAAAGGCCTCCACACCAAACTGATGGAATTGCCTATAGCGTCCAGTTTGGGGCCGATCATAGCGAAACATGGGACCGGCGTAAAACCATTTGATGGGAAGAGTCCCGTTATAAAGGCTGTGTTCAATTAGGGCCCTGGTACATGACGCCGTACCTTCCGGTCTCAAGGTTAAACTGCGCTGGCTCTTGTCATGAAATGTATACATTTCTTTGGTTACAATGTCGGTGCTTTCTCCAACACCCCGCTGAAATAGTTCGGTATGCTCAAACACAGGAGTGCGAATTTCCTGGTAGCCAAACCGTGCGGCGGTTTCTTTCATGATCTGCTCCATCCACTGCCACTTAACTGCTTCTTCCGGTAAGATATCATATGTACCCCGGGGAGCTTTGATCTGCATAAAGCACCTCCAGACCTTGCTTATTCTTGGATAATTCTAATGTACGGCCTTAAGGTTGTCAACTTTGGCAGCTATGACCCTATCGACTTCATTCGCATATACGACAGGATTCTTGGGGTTGTAAAATGAGCGGAGCTCCCCATCGCTGGTATTAACAAATTTACTGGCAGCACCTCCCCCTAAACCGACAATAGTCTGACGCTCTTCTATCATATTCATATTGTATAGGCAGAAGTGGTTAGGCAGGGAGTAGCCGATGTTCTCCATGCTAGCTTGCATATATTTTTGTCGATACAGGTAATAAGGCTGATAATTGCTGTCTCTGAACATGTTTCCCATCATAGTCAGGCCTTCTTGAACCGTTTTGATTCGGTCTCCCACTGATTCCCTGCCTTCCTTTTCCGCCATGGGTGAACCCCTCTTTACCGCCAGAGTGTGTACGGTAATATTCTCCGGGGCTAAGGCAAGAATCTCCTCTGCTGTGCGCTGGTAATCCTGCTTGCCTTCATCAGGAAGACCAACAATCAAATCCATATTAATTTGTTTGAAACCCGCTTCTTTGGCCCAAATAACTGATTGCACCACTCCTTCCCGATCATGAGCCCGGCCAATCTTCACCAGGGTCTCATCATTCATAGTCTGAGGATTTATGCAGATCCGATTAGTTCCTGCCTCTTTTAAGAGCTTCAATTTGCTCAGGGAAAGGGTATCGGGTCTGCCCGCCTCTACCGTGATCTCGCGGGTTGCTGCTGAAATGAACAGCCTATGCAGGTGTTCAAACAACTGCTGCAGTTCAGCCTCCGAGAGCACGGTAGGGGTGCCTCCGCCAATATAGATACTCTGCACAGTTTTCCCGGTTTCCTTAAGGCATTGCGCGATAGCGTCCATTTCCCGCTGCAGTGCCGTCAAAAAAACCTGCAGTGAATCACCTGGTTGATAAATCGCCCCAGGGAAAGAACAATAATAGCAACGGGTAGGGCAAAAAGGTATGCCAACATAGAGCCCTACTGTGTCTTGGGACTCCTGCCCTCTTACCAGATGAGGGTATTCGTTAGCGGCTACTTCCATTATCAAGTCGGCCTTGTCTGGACTCATGCGAAAATTGTCTTTAAGCTGTCGGTTGATTTGAGCAGGTCGCATTCCTTGATCAAGGAGAAGATGTGCCAGTTTTACCGGCCTCATGCCCGTCAGTATTCCATAACTATTGATCGAATACCCCTTATGTTCAACCAGCAGGTCATAGGCAAAGCGACGGATCAGTCGATTTGTTTCACTACGTCGATTATTTTCACTAGTGATGATATCAAGTTTTTCCTCACGGACAGTGCGCTTATTGCCTTCGACTATGCATCCGGTAAGGGCAACCTGCTGTTGAACGACCTGCATTTCCATGTGTAGCTTAACATCCGCCTGCTGGGGTCCCCCTTGGCATAGATCATGTTTGGGATAAGCCATCCTGATCAATTCATGAACGGCATTATATAGATCCTCGGGTTGAAAAGTGGTTTGGATCAACACCTGCTAACCTCCTTGTAGCGATCATAATTGCCTAAATAGATTACTGCTGAAGAGTGGTTTTCCAATTCAGTCAACCAACCCTGGACAGCCAAATCCCCGTTGGGGATGTCAACTTCGATGTAAAACCGATAGCCCCGGTTGGCTTTTACGGGGTAGGATTCTATCTTGCTTAAGTTTAGCTGTCTCTGGGCAAAAACCTGCAAAGCCTGGTACAATGCTCCCGGTCGATCCTTTAGATCAAATATGATACTGATCTTATTACCACCTATGGTTATTTCTTCTTCCCGGTTGGTTAGATGTAGGAAGCGGGTACAGTTGTTGTCCTGTTGAATACCGCTGGCTAATATCATAAGTCCGTAGTTATGAGCCGCCTGCTGAGGCCCGATAGCTGCCGCCCGGCGAGACTCGTTACGTACCATTTGAGCAGCCTTAGTGGTACTTTCAGCGATCTCCACCCGCACTCCGGGCAAATTGGCTTTAAGGTAGCCTTCGCACTGGGCCAAAACCGCCGGCTGAGTCACCACTAATTCTATTTCTGCAAGCTCGTACTGGGCAGCAGACATCAAATGCTGTTCAATAGCTACAATTATCTCGCCCTTGATCATAACCGGATACTTAGTTAAACCGGTCAGGCTATTTCTCAGGATGCCTGCTGATGAGTTTTCAAATGGGATCAGAATGTCTGCTACCTTTCCTTGCTGCAACATCAGGAACAATTGCTCGATAGAATCAGCGTAAACCAGGTTTTGTTCTGGCGGATAATGGCTTAAGGCCGCTGCTTCACTGAAAGTCCCGCTGGGGCCTAAAATGCCTAAACTCATTAGTAGATTCTCCTTCCCAAGGCTCTCGCGATCGGATCAATATCCTTCATCAGTTGGCTGAATCCTTTGGGAGTCAGGGATTGATCCCCATCGGACAAGGCCCGCTCCGGGTGGGGATGCACTTCAACCATGATACCGTCGGCTCCTGCGGCAACAGCTGCCCGGGCCATGGGGGTCACCAGACTGCGCACCCCGGTGGCATGACTGGGATCAACCATCACCGGCAAATGGGACAGCTCTTTCACCAGGGCTACCGCAGACAAATCCAGGGTATTGCGCGTCCAGGTCTCTGAAGTCCTAACTCCCCGCTCACACAGAATTACCTTGCCATTGCCACCCGCCAAAATGTATTCGGCAGCAGACAACCATTCTTCTATAGTAGCTGCCAGACCTCGCTTTAGTATTACCGGTTTGTCTATTTTGCCCAGTTTCTTGAGTAATGAAAAATTCTGCATATTGCGTGCGCCTACCTGGAGAATGTCAGCGTACCTGCTCACCAGATCAATATCCTCACTGTCCATTATCTCCGTCACCACCGGCATATTCATTTCTTCTCCTATGCGAGCCAGTATGCGCAGTCCATCTTCTCCCAACCCCTGAAAACTATACGGGGAAGTACGGGGTTTGAAAGCCCCGCCTCGTAGCGCTACCGCTCCAGATCCTCTAACCTTGAAAGCGGTTTCCTTCAATAGATCTTCATTTTCTATGGCACAGGGGCCAGCCACCACCATCACTGACTCTCCCCCTATCGGGCAGCCTTTGACATCGATCACTGTGGTCGGCTGATTGACACCACGCAACACCAACATATCATCAGCCAGTTTCTTTTTCAGACTCTTCATTTAGCTCACCTCCATAAAAATAAAAACCCCTCATCCACAAGGGACGAGAGGTTTAACTTCCCGCGGTACCACCCAGATTGGCTTATTCAAAGCCCGCTCTATAAAGATACGAGACCCCCTGCAAAAACAAAAAACTCCTCATCCCTACTGGGACGAGAAGTTGACTTCCCGCGGTACCACCCATGTTGCCTAATAGGCCCGCTTCGCAAGGATACAGGTTGATCCGATATCCCCTTCCTTTTAACGGTGGAAGATTCCGCCTCAGCCTACTTTCCATCAACGGTTTCAGCCGGGTGCTCCCAAGTGAACTTCAAAGTACTTCCCTATAGAGATGCTTTCAGCCGATGGCATCTCCTCTCTGATTAGTTCCCTACTCCTACTTTACTTGTTCATGGCATTTACTGTTTTTTTAATTGAGAATCATGATAGCACGATCATATACGATTTGTAAAGAGTTTTATAAAAAAGGATTGTACTGCCGTTCAAACCCTATGGTGGTTGCCGGGCCATGTCCTGGATAACAGACTACTTCATCATCAAAACAGAGCAAACGCTCTTTAATGTTTTTGATCAGTTGAGTGTGAGAGCCTCCCGGAAAATCAGTTCGGCCGATGGAGCCTTGAAATAGAGTATCACCCACAAAAATAATGTCTCCTGTTTTTAAGCAGATTCCTCCCGGGCTGTGCCCTGGGGTATGAATGACTTCCAGTTCCACGGTGTTGCCTATCTTGATCACATCTCCGTCTTGCAAGAGTTGATCGGCGGCAGGACTAGTCACTTTGCTACCCATTAAAAGAGAGAAGTTGGAGACCGGATTAACCAGCATTTTGGCATCACCTTCATGTATCAACACCTTGGCACCAGTAGCTTCCTTGACTCCCCGATTGCCACCGATATGATCAATATGTCCATGTGTGTTGATAATATATACGGCGGTGAGTCCCTCCTCTTCTAGAAGCTTTACTATTCCTCGGGGATTGCCGCCGGGATCTATAACTGCTACTTCTTTGGTCTCCTCACAACCAACAATGTAGCAGTTTACTCCCATGGTGTTGATCTCCAGCCCTTTCAATATCACTTTGGCACGCCCTCCTTAAAAATTTCGGTCACTGTCTAATATAATAGTACATGGCCCATCATTGTCCATAGTAACGACCATATGTTCTCCAAATATACCAGTTTCCACTCTGATACCCTTAGCCCTGATCAATTCAAGGCACTTCTCAAACAAGGGTTGGGCCAGTTCGGGAAGCTCTGCATCAGAAAAACCAGGACGCCTGCCTCGTCTAGCATCACCATACAAAGTGAACTGACTCACCAGCAGTATGTCCCCTGAGCAGTCCAACAGTGACCGATTCATCTTTCCTTCGTCATCCTCAAATATCCTCAAATTTATAATTTTATCGATCATATACTCAGCATCGCTTATCTGGTCACCGCGTTTAATTCCCAACAGTACGGTAAGACCGGGTCCAGCTTGCCCCACTAACTGCTCATTCACTAAAACCTTGCTGCAACGGGTTCTTTGAACTACTGCTCTCATTATGATTCTCCTCTGACCTCGCCTGGTAACACTCGGCGTACTTCAAAAACATCCTTGATTTTTTGAATGCGCTGTATAACAGCATACATATGCGACATATCCTTGATTTCCAACTTCAGGTTCATTATAGCCAGATCATTCTTAGTAGCCCGGGAAAATACCGATAAAATGGGAATCCGCATATCAGCTATAACACTCATTACATCAGTGGTCAAGTGGTGACGATCCATAGCCCTCACTTCCAGTTCTACCGTATAGATACCTCGTTCTTCAGCCCATTCGACCTCAATGATACGGTCTTTCTCGGTACGCAAATAATTAAGTAGATTAGGGCAATCCCGGCGATGCACAGACACTCCCCTCCCTCGGGTGATGTAGCCTAATACCTGGTCACCAGGCAGAGGATTGCAGCAGCGGGATAGGCGAAAAACCACATCATCCACACCCTTGATGCGCAGAGAACCAGTGTCCCTGTCGGGATGGGGTATCACCTGAGTGGGGATATTGAGCGGAATGATATCATCAACCTGAGCATCCTGGAAAAACAATTCTTTTTGTTTGTTAAGGACTTGATTAACAGTAAGGTTGCCGTCACCTATAGCCGCACATAGGTCATCAGCCGTATTGAGTCCAAAGCGCCGAGCTACCTCTATCAACTTATCTTCACTCAAAAACTCTTTGGTACTGAAATGCTTTTTGCGCAGTTCTTTTTCCAGCAAATCATGGCCTTTTAAGATATTGGCCTGACGCTTCTCGCGGTTGAACCATTGCTTGATACGGCTCTTGGCCGAAGAAGTTTTTACGAAGTTAAGCCAGTCATAACTGGGACCAGTGGAATTCTTGGAAGTCAATATTTCAACGATGTCACCATTAGCCAGGGGAAAGTCCAGCGGCACTATACGTCCATTGACCTTCGCTCCGGTGCACTGATGACCTACTTCGGTATGGACCCGGTAAGCAAAATCGACCGGACAGGCACCTTTGGGCAATTCTACAACTTTCCCTTTAGGCGTAAAAACGAATACCGTGTCATCAAAAAGATCTATCTTTAATGACTCCATAAATTCACTGGTATCTTTCACTTCCTGTTGCCATTCAAGTATTTGGCGCAGCCAAGACAGTTTTTCATCAAACTTCTTGTCTTTGAGATTCCCACCTTCTTTGTAGCGCCAATGAGCGGCAATGCCGTATTCAGCTGTACGGTGCATTTCCCAGGTACGAATCTGCACTTCAAAGGGTTCGCCGCCTTTGCCGATCATGGTAGTATGCAAAGACTGATACAGGTTAGGTTTGGGAGTAGCTATGTAATCCTTGAACCTACCTGGCAGTGGCTTCCACATGGTATGAATTATGCCCAACACTCCATAGCAGTCACGTACATCGTCGACTACCACCCGGATAGCGATCTTATCATATATTTCATCGATGTCTTTGCCCTGTTTGAGCATTTTTTTGTAAATACTGTAGATATTCTTGGGTCGGCCGTCGATATCAGCCTTGACCCCTATTTGTTCGAGTCCTTCATTTATCTGCTGTAGCAGTTCATGGACGTAGTCCTCGCGCTCCTTGCGCTTTTGTTTCAAGCGTTTAGCTATCTCATAATAGATTTCCGGTTCCAGATAATAAAAGGATAGATCTTCCAGTTCCCATTTGAACTTAAATATCCCCAGGCGATGCGCCAGTGGAGCAAAAATCTCCATAGTTTCCTGGGCGATCTCTTTCTGCTTGCGTTCATTCTGAAACTGCAGAGTGCGCATATTATGCAACCGGTCAGCCAGTTTGATTAGAATAACCCGAATATCTTTAGCCATGGCTATAAACATCTTGCGCAGGTTTTCAGCCTGGGCGTCTTCTTTGGATTTGAAATTAATGCGGCTTAATTTGGTGACCCCATCTACCAACAGCGCAATCTCTTCTCCAAATTCTTGAACCAACGTATAATAACTCATGTCGGTATCTTCAATGACGTCATGCAAGAGGGCCGCACAAATTGAGGCTGAGTCCATTTCTATTTCCGTAAGGATGAGGGCAACTTCTACTGGGTGTATTATATAGGGCTCTCCAGAGATCCTTTTTTGGCCAGCATGAGCCATTTGAGCATGGTTGAAGGCTTTTTCAATCAGCTCCAGGTTGGCAGTTGGATCATATTTTTTTATCCGGTCAATTATAAGCTGTAATCCCATCACTTATCACCATGCCAATTGCTCTTTTACCCATGATTGCCAGGAGGCAAAAGCACGCTTTTCAGCCTGCCCCTCCCTATAAAATGCTGAATCAGCCAAGTCTAAGGTAGTCGTGGTTGGCCCCAGGGCCTTTATTTCAATAATACTACCCTTTTTACGATACCGGCACAACCCTAAATCAGACATGATCCGCAAGGCATTCGTTACCTGTAGAGTACTTATAGATGAATCGGCTGACATACTGACACCAGTTGCCAGATCGTCCAGTTCTGCACTGATAATTTCTCCATTTGCGGCTCGCTGCCCCAGCCAGGTGGCCATCTTAGCGACAATAGAACGGTCGGGATATATTTGACGCAGATTATCCCCCCGGGTGATCAACTGGGCCAGGTCAAATTCGGCTATAAGTAAGCAGGAGTCAGACCCACTACCCAGCTGGCGAGCTATGATAAAAGCTTCATATTCACTATAAGGCGAATCAAGCAGAACCACCTGGTTGACCTCTTTTTCATAAGACTTTATGGGAGTCAAACCGGGCTGATTCTTACCAGGTGCCTGATCCTCCTCATATCCAGGAAGGCGGAAAGACCAGTCAGATACGGCCATCGCCTCCGCTGATGATGACCGTTGCTGAGCCAGTTTGTTCTTGGACTCATCACTGTTGATATAAAAGAGAGCAGAGAACGTGCTGTGGTCAGTACTGGGCATCAACCTGATCTGTGGATAATTGTCGGGAGACGGATAATAGTTTTCTCCATCAGTACAGCCTGAGCTCGATATTGAAGACCAAAAGTTAACTACCCAGCTGGGATTTATTGACTGGTTGTTATTTAATTTATATAAATAATGCCAATAAGGTTCCGTTACCAAATAAATCGCCGGCCGCCCGGTCTTAAGAGCTGCATTAGCTATTGTTTGCTGCTCACTAGCTAGATGTCCATGCAGTGAATACAGCCTATCTGGCTGTAGCATAGGGCTGAAAAGCTCCTGATAATAACGTAAAATGCGGTAGGTGGGAAAGGTAAACACGGCAGGCTGACCCTGGCGCAATCTCTCAATTGCCCAATGCAATATGCTTTCCAAGTGAGCATCCTTTCCCACAATATGTTTTTTATAAGCTGGTTGAAGATGAGTGGCCCTTATTTGTACGCTAGTCTGCCCCCGAAAAGAATTGATTTCCAGATTGCCCAGCAAATTAAAACGGCACTCCCCCAGAGGGTAGTCTATCCATTCGGCTCTTCGGAAGGAAATCATGGTCATATTGCCCGGCTGTACCACAGCTTTAAAATGGTTGCGATTGGCTCCCATCAGTACCGGGCGCTCAATAATGTCATGGTGTATCAAGAATTGCGGGACGGGATTCCCCTCCCCGAAAGGTTGTAGGTGTTCCAACTCCAACACTATATCAGTGCTTAACTGGTGGGAAAACAGTTCCCCATCCAAATAGGTGGTGCTATCAGCTGCCGTCTGGGCAATAATGGCCTGTCCCTGCAGTTGTTTACGGAAACTTTCCATTTGCGTACGGTTTAGAGCAAGACCTGCCGCCATAGCATGCCCGCCAAACTGCTCCAGATGGTTCCGGCAGGCATACAAGGCTTCATATAAATTGAAACCTGGTATACTTCGGGCTGATCCTCTTCCCAGATCACCCTGCCAAGAGACCAGTACTACCGGCAGACGGTATTTATCTACCAACCGGGAAGCCGCAATACCGATAACCCCAGGATGCCAGCTTTCTCCATCCACCATAATTATACCTTGCTCCAGGTTTTCCTCACTATTCTCAATGCTGGCCGCAGCTTCCTCAACCACTGTCTGTTCGATCCGTTTCCGTTCCTCGTTCAAAAAACTCAATTCCCTGGCTAGGGAAACCGCATGGCTCTCTTCTTGAGACATTAACAAATCCACCGCCAGAGCGGCGCTTTTTAGCCGGCCAGCTGCATTAATGCGGGGTGCCAGAATAAAACCCAGATGGTAGGCATGGAGGTCTTGACCTATTATTTTACTATCCTGCAACAGAGCTTTTAACCCGAGACGTTGGGTGCGCTTCATGCTGGCCAGACCTTCTTTGACCAGAATGCGGTTCTCACCACGTAGCGGTACTATGTCTGCTACTGTTGCCAAGGCCGCCAACTCTAACCATTCATCTATCCGAGCAACAGGTATGTTCTGATGACCCAGTTTCTGTACCAGCTTAAATACCACCCCCGCACCACATAGATCCTTGCAATGGTCTAACGTCCCCAGACGAGGGTTGACGATAGCCGCCGCTTTAGGAAGAAAGGACTCCGGAGTATGATGATCAGTGATTATTACTTCCATACCTAGCTCATTGGCGCGGGCCACTTCCCCAATGGAATTAATTCCGCAGTCTACCGTGACCAATAGCTGTACACCTTGCTTAGCTAACTGCTCTATTGCCGCATAGTTCAATCCATAACCCTCTGCGAATCTATCAGGTATATAGTACTCTGCCTTAGCCCCCAAAGCTCGCAGGCATTCCAACAGAATAACAGTGCCGCATACTCCATCTACATCATAATCACCATAAACCATGATCTTCTGGCCCTTGGCAATAGCTTCGACCAGTCGATTTACTGCCGCAGTCAAATCGCGAATCTGTTCCGGAGGTTGCATATCTTTCCGATCAGCATGTAAAAAGTAGCGGGCTTGCTCGGGATCGACTATGCCCCTACGTATGAGGACGGAGGCTAATAATTCGGAAATATGTAAAGAATCCTGCATTTGTCGTACGGTTTTTGGATCCACCGGTTCAATCTTCCAGTTGTTCAAGGGTTGTGCCTCCTAAAAATATAATAAGTTGAACTGAAAAAAGTAAGAATATCATATAGATAATACATAAACCATTAAAGTCTGACTACTTGGAGGTGAATTCCATGGGTAAGTCTCGTCATTTTTTTCCTGGTGGAAACACCAGTCAGGGTTTCTATTCATTTTATCATTACCTGGTCAAACCTACCGTTAAACGAAAGTTCATTCTTAAAGGCGGTCCGGGAGTAGGCAAATCCCATTTGATGAAGCAAATAGGCACCCACTTTCTGGATAAGGGCCAGGCCCTAGAATACCACTGGTGTTCTTCCGATCCTGATTCACTGGATGGTATTGTGATAGGAGCTCACCAGGCAGCTGTTTTGGATGGAACCGCCCCCCATATAGTTGACCCACGCTATCCAGGAGCGGTGGATGAGATCATCGATCTAGGCCGATACTGGCAGCGTAGCCAGATAGCGGCTCATAGACCTGAGGTAATAGATATCAGCGATCATATTTCTTTCTGCTTTACGCAAGCCTATCACCGCCTCAAAGAGTCCTACCTGGCCTGGGAAGAATGGTCAGTCTATCCCCATAGAGTTCGCGATGACAGAAGCGTCTATCGCAATACTCTCGCCTTGACCAAGGATTTCTTGCAGGAAACAGCACCAGCTGAAAAGGCTGATATACGCCATCTATTTGCCGGAGCTATTACCCCAGCGGGCAAATTATTAAAAGCTGACCTGATTTTAGAGTCAGATACCGCTGTATTTGCTATCAAAGGCAGTCCCGGCAGCGGTGTCAAAGACTTGCTGGATCACCTCGTGAACATGATAAAACTGACCGGCCTAAGTGCTGAGATATATCATAACCCCTTTGATCCTCTCCAGGTAGATATGGTTTACCTGCCCGACTACAATCGGGCTCTGGTGGATGTGAGTGACTATTTATTTCCCTATGCTCAACAGCTATCCAGTTCCCGCTATAGGCGACAGTTGGATTTCGACCAGCTTTTGCCCGTCGATTCTCTAAATCCTTACGCCAAACGGATCGCCTTGGCTCGCGAACGTTTGGAAAGCGGCATCCAAGAAGCCATAGAGTGGATAGAACAGGCCAAACAGCTACACGATCAGCTGGAAGGCATTTATATCGAAGCCATGGATTTCCCAGCAATTGACCAGCAATGCGCAGACTTGATTTTTGCCATTGAACAATTGCTCACTGATTGATCAGCCTAAAATCCATCTAGAGCAAATTAATCACACTACCTAATCAAACCTGGTCACCAGGACGGTTTCTCCACGGTAGATACCCTGCTGTTGATGGTCAATGTGAATATATCCATAAGCTTGAGCCAAAATACTCATTAGTCCGGATTTGCCCAACAGAGGTTGAGCTATCCAATCACATTCCCTTTTTTCCAGATAAACAGCTACGTAATCATCCCGTCCCGCCTGGGAGGCAATATTAGCTCCAGCTCTTGCCGTTAGTTGCTGAGGTGATTTCGCATCCAAAAATGGTTTGCAGACTACTCCAAACATTGTCAAAGCTGATACAGGATGGCCTGGCAAGCCTACTACTAGCTTGCTTCCTATCTTAACAGCCATAGTTGGTTTTCCGGGCTTGGCAGCTACACCGTGAAACAGCAATTGAGCCTGGGGAAAGCTCATCAATACCTCCAGGGTCATATCTTGAACGCCGACCGAACTGCCGCCTGACATCAACACCCAGTCGTTTTCCTCACAAGCAGCTGATACAGCTTTACTTAGCATGTCTCGATCATCTGGTACGATCGGATAGGTTTTGGCAATAGCATTAGCAGACTGGACAGCCGCTGCTAAAGAAATACTATTGACATCCCTCACTTGCCCCGGTTGAGGATCAGTTCCCAGGGCTACAATTTCGTTGCCGGTTGATATGATGCCTACCCGATAGGAGCATTTAACATTTACCTCTTCAATGCCAGCCGACGCTAGCAGACCCAGATCCTGAGGCCGCAGGCATTGTCCCTGGGGGAGCAACATACTACCTTGGGCTGCATCTTCACCGCTATGCATTAGATGGTCGCCAGGCCCTACAGCTTTATAGACCAATACGGTATCATCACCCAAACGCTCCGTATATTCAACCATTACAGCTGCATCAGTCCCAGCAGGCATCATTCCTCCTGTAGGTATCCAGCAGCATTGACCTGGCTCAATTATCAACCCTGGGGTTTTTCCCATTGGTATTTCTCCTTGATAACTTAGAAAAGCAGGCAAGGATTCGCTGCACCCGAAAGTATCTTCTGCCCGGACAGCATAACCATCCACGGTTGAACGGGTAAATGACGGTATAGGCTCGGGACTGTACACTGCCTCAGCCAATTCTCTTCCCAAGCCATTTGACAAAGCAATTGTTTCCGAATCTCTTCCCGGTAAGGATAAAGCCATTAACTGCAAAGCTTCTTCTATGGTTACCACTTTGAAAAATTCGCCCATCCCGCAGCACCTCAGTCACCTGTCGCTTAACCCATTATATAACACTATATACCAGCCGCAAAAGAACGCTGACAGTAGCACATCCTTTACTTATATGCTAAATTGACTTAAAAGAGTGGATATCTCTGGGAGGAGTCGCATTGCACCGCAAGATTTATATAGAGAACATGCCTTTGGATGAAGCCCGCCAATTATGGATGAGTCATCTTGATTCCATGGGATTTTACACTTCCCCGACAGAAAATATCAGAACTGAATCTGCCTTGAACCGTGTCTGCAGCAAGGCTATCCATGCTCAGCGCTCATCACCTCATTACCCAGCAGCAGCCATGGATGGTATTGCTGTGCGAGCTGCTATTACTTTTGGTGCTACCGAAAGATCACCGGTTATCATCGCCCCAGACCAATATTGGGAGGTGGATACGGGTGAATATGTTCCCAATGATTACGATGCGGTAATAATGATAGAGGACGTTAATTTTGAGAATGATTATGCAACCATAATTAATCCGGCGGTACCTTGGCAACACATACGTTCTATTGGAGAAGATGTGGTTGATCAAGACTTAGTCATACCCAGCTATACCAGGATCGGTCCCTTTGAACAGGCTTGCCTGATTACTGCAGGAGTCAACGAAATAGAAGTTGTCAAGCAGCCGGTCATAGCCATAATACCAACCGGTACTGAATTAGTGAACTATGGTACTGACAGCATGGCCCCTGGACAAATCGTTGAGTCCAACAGCCATATGCTGAGTGCACTTTGCCAGCAATGGGGAGCAATCCCCTTTCGTCACGGAATCGTGAAGGACGATCGTGACCAGATCAAAAAAGCTGTTTTGGAAATGATTGACCAGGCTGATATGATTATCGTTTGTTCAGGTTCGTCTGCCGGTCGTCAGGATTACACCTCCGCTATCATTGATGAATTAGGACAGTTGTTAGTACATGGTCTGGCAATCAGGCCAGGAAAACCCGCTATTTTGGGTTCGATCCAAGACAAGCCGGTCATAGGTATCCCTGGTTATCCAATATCTGCCCAACTGGTTTTTCATCTGTTTGCCCGTCCGGTTCTATACGCTCGGCAAGGCCTAAGGGAACCGGAAGAATCATTTCTGGAATGTCAGGTAGCCCGTAAGCTGCCTTCTCCCATGGGAGTTGATGAATTTGTTTATGTAAACTGCGCCCAAATTGATAATCGCTATTATGCTTACCCTTTGAACCGTGGGGCGGGAGTGACCACCAGTCTGGTTAAAGCGGACGGTTTCATTCGCATCCCCCAAGGCGTTGAAGGAGTAGAGACTGGTGAACTGGCCCAAGTTGCCATGCACCGTTCTCGCTCAACTGTAAATAACACTTTAGTATGTATCGGTAGCCATGATTTGACCATAGATGTACTGGCCGATCTGCTACAGCGCCATCACGGAATACGCCTAATCTCTAGCAATGTAGGGAGTATGGGCGGAATTATGTCCCTGCTTCGTCAAGAAACTCATATGGCAGGAATACACCTGCTCGATCCCCAGACCGGAGACTATAACATTAGCTATCTTAAACGGTATCTCCCTCATATTAAATGGCACTTGCTCACCCTGGTTAAACGTCGTCAGGGTCTTATTGTTAAAGCCGGTAATCCACTTCATATCACAGAACTTACCGACCTGACTCGCTCTGGAGTCCGTTTTATAAACCGTCAAAAAGGATCTGGAACCAGGGTACTCTTTGATTACCTTCTGGATAAACAATGCCTTAATGCTGAAAACATTTATGGGTACAACCATGAAGAATACACCCATTTAGCCGTAGCCGCCGCTGTAAAAAATGATGCCTGTGATGTGGGTATGGGAGTTTATGCTAGTGCTCGAGTTTTAGGCCTCGACTTCATACCAATAATCGAAGAAATCTATGAATTATGTATATTGCCGGATCTAATTAGACCAGACTATTTAAATCTTCTGATCGATGTTATCAAGAGTAAGGAATTTGCTGAAAGGGTGACTTCCTTAGGTGGTTATAGTCTCGAGGGGAGTGGTGACTTGCGTTTGACTTCTGTATAGTTAGTCAACCAGGTCTCGGTCGAAATGGTAGTCTCCTCCCTGAACCATTAACGCCTTGCCGTTAATGATCGCATCAGCAACTTTCTGGCGAGCCTCTACCAGTATGCGCTGAAAGGTAGTTCGTGATATCCCCATTAATTGGGCACATTCCACCTGTTCAAGACCTAGCAGATCTTTCAGTCGCAGTGCTTCCGCTTCTTCAATTTTTAAGATCACCTCTTCAAGATCTACCGCCGGAATACCAGCAGGCTTAAAATAGTCAGCCCTTGGTATGTGGCCGACCCGACGACATTTTGGTTTTCTAGCCATTGGTTTCACCTCCTGGGTTTTTTGCATCGGGTTGTTGTGTCTGCTCTATTAGGTACTCTACCAACTCATCTTCTTGGCCAAATCCAAACTGTAAGATCCCATCATCGAACTGACAATCAGTGACCCTGGCAATTACATTAACCAACTCCAAGGGTTGCGGATCAACATCGGATCTGATCACTTCCACTTTCGGATAAGATGATTGTTTGTATCCTTCCAGCAAAACAATATCTACTGGGTGAATCACCTGGGCAATTATTGTTTCCAAGGATTTTTCCTCTTCCCGACAATAGATCAAGGTTTCATGTGGGGTGCTCAAGTAGACCTGTTGGGCTCCCGCCGCAAAAAGCTTGCCAGAATCTGAATCATCCGGGGTCAGCATGTGGTGGCTGTGCTTGATCACGGCGCTTTTTATGCCCATCAGTTGTAACTTCTCTATTACCCTTGTAAGTACGGTAGTTTTGCCGGAATTATGCCTGCCCACAAAAGAAATGACCGGTACCATACCACACCTCTTTCTTGTCATTAATTGTCACACAGAGTATAGTTAACATAAATAATATAAGGAGATAAAAAGCTATGAAAGAATACCGCACTAAGGACATTGTGGTACATTGGCAGCCTGATCGCTGCTCGCACTCGGCAATTTGTCTAAAACAACTCCCGCAAGTTTTTGACTTGGAGAAGAAACCCTGGGTAAATGTTGAGGCAGCTAGCCCGGAAGAGATAATTCGCACTATTGATAACTGTCCCTCGGGAGCTCTGAAATACTCTCTGCCGGCAGGATCAGCAGTAGATTCTGGTCTTGGCCATGGCCCCGGTTCCAAGGATCACCAAGTGGCATCATCCACAGTGAATATAAAAGTAATCCGTAATGGCCCCTTAGTTATAGACGGTGGTTTTCAACTAAGTGATACAGATGG
>Ga0209723_1001460_pt1 | contig 36517 bp, 30 predicted proteins | sample BiotimSIPDNA_2_FD_185750 | JGI IMG/M metagenome (GOLD analysis project Ga0209723, IMG submission 185750) | Anaerobic biogas reactor microbial communites from Washington, USA - Biogas_R2 time_0 SIP DNA (SPAdes) (version 2) | ecosystem: Engineered > Bioreactor > Anaerobic > Unclassified | place... | reverse complement strand
CATGCCTGCTATCTTGACATAACCGCCCAGGGGCAGCCATCCTATACCATATTCAGTATCTCCCTTTTTGAATTTGAATAGAGAAAACCATGGGTTGAAGAATAAGTAAAACTTTTCCACCCTTACCTTGAACAAACGTGCAAAAAAGAAGTGTCCGCACTCATGAAGGATGACCAATAATGAAAGGCTCAAAATGAGCTGAATAACCCTGATCAGTGTGTCCATCTATTTATGTATTAATTTTAACAAGTATGCAAAGATAATCTTTTCCTTAAGCCCTGAAAGCCTGTGTGAGCATTACATCCTGACGAAGGATGAAGCAATGGCGCGAACCTCCCTGTCAGTGGCTACATAATCGTCAAATGAAGGCTTGGCAATAAAACTGCATTTGGCAATGCTTTGTTCAATAATTGAGGACATCTCGACAAAGCCAGACCTTCCGTTAAGGAAGGCTGCGACCGCGACTTCATTGGCAGCATTCATAGCACAAGGCATATTCCCTCCCAGGCGCATTACCTCAAATGCCATAGCAAGATTTCTGAAAACCTTGATGTCTGCTTTCTCGAATGTTAGTTCCGGATATGCCGAGAAATCGAAGCGCGGGAGATTGCTCTTCAGCCTGGTGGGGTATCCTAGGGCATATTGAATGGGAAGCCTCATGTCAGGAAGACCCATCTGGGCTTTTACAGATCCGTCGATAAAATGAATCAGACTGTGAATTATTGATTGAGGGTGTACTACAACATCTATTTGATCGGGTGTGAGATCGAACAGCCATCTGGCCTCAATGGCCTCTAGGCCCTTGTTCATAAGGGATGCCGAATCAATTGTTACCTTGTCACCCATCTTCCAGTTTGGGTGGTTGAGAGCCTGGCAGCGAGTCACTTTACGTAAAAACTCAACGTTTTTACCTCTGAAAGGACCTCCTGATGCTGTGAGGGTAATCTTTTCAATGGCATTATGTTGTTCACCCTGGAGACACTGGAAGATGGCACTGTGTTCAGAATCAACGGGAACTACAGGAGCGTTGTTTTTTCGGGAAAGTTCCATAACTATGTCTCCAGCCACCACAAGGGTCTCCTTGTTGGCCAAAGCCACAGGGATTCCTGCTTCAAGAGCTCTGATTGTAGGCAGTAGGCCTGAGAAACCGACAAGGGAACATAGTACCATGTCAACAGTGCCGGTCGCTGCTACCTGGCTTATGGCCTCTGCACCCGAATATACCTTTATTGGTTCATTGGCAAGAGCATCCTTAAGTACGGGGTAAAGATTCTTGTTGCCTATTGCAACGATATTGGGCTTGTACTTTATAGCCTGCTGGATAAGCAGGTCTACGTTATTGTTGGCAGTAAGAACTTCAACTGAGAAAAGGTCAGGGTGGGCATCAATAACTTCCAGCGCCTGGGTACCGATAGAACCCGTTGAGCCCAGAATAGCTATGTTCTTTTGCATGAAATCAAAGGTTTTGCAGATGAGATGACAGTTACCCAGATCAGAACGCAATGTAGTCAACCGGGTTCAAAGGCAACCCGTTGTACCACAGTTCGAAATGGAGATGTGGACCAGTCGTAAGCTCTCCTGAATTTCCGACTCTGGCTATTGCTTCTCCTGCTTTGACAACCTGTCCAACCTCCTTGAGTATTATTTCGTTGTGCTTGTAAATAGATATCAGATTGTTAGGGTGCTGTATCTGTATCACATAGCCTGTTTCTACAGTCCATCCGGCGAAAGTAACCATACCGTCCATAACAGATGAAACCCGGCTACCTGGTGATGCAACAATGTCAACCCCGTAGTGTCCGCTTGTTTCTCCAAAAGTATTGACGACTATTCCCTTGATAGGGCTAACAAAGAAGGCGCTCTCGAGAGCTATGTCCCTCTGGGGCGTTTCCCTTACTGAGAGGTTGAATCGCTCCTCGCGTTCTATCTGCATTCTAAACAGTGAATCCTGCTCTGAACGGGGAAATTCAATTTCCCTGTTGGATGAATTATTTTTCGCAGCAGCAGTCCTGTTCTTTATGTCTTCGGCTGTTTCAGGCATTTCACCTCTGATGACTGCCTGGAAATTATTTATGAACTTATCCCTCTTCTCAATCTCTACAAGTAAAGAGTCAACTCTCTGGGCATTGCGCACTATCAACAACCTCTCATTGGCATCAGGGTAACCGGGGATATACTCACGCAGCCCGGTGAAAGATATAAGAATTGACACCAGGATAATTAAAACAATGCCGAAGGAGCCAACTATGGTAAATACGTTTAATCTGGACAGCCTGACCACAAAAAGCTCTTCATAGGTCTGCTCATTGAAAATAGCAAACCTGTATTTACTGCTTAATTTTTTCAGAAATGATTTGTTCTTCTTTTGTGTGGCCATACCTTCTGTAAAATTGTGGCAACAAATTTATCAATTTTTAGCGGAAGGGGCATAAGAATAATGCTGATTATTAAAACTAATCCTGTATTTCCTAAACAATTATGTATTCGGACTTCGATGAATCGGTTTGTTGAAACAAATTGCCTGTTTCCCTCTTTGATGGGTTGAAATTATCATCGTTCCACTTTTTGGGATTGTTGACGATGTATTCTTTTTTGAAACCTGCAAAAAATGATGATATGGATCGGGGTTTTCGGAAACACTTTGATTGATACGGTAATTGTAGAGACGCACTGCAGTGCGTCTTGTGCGTTTTTGCTTCGAACATATTATCTGAACACAAGAATCAGGCTTATCACATGGTTAAATCTGCCGCGTTTATCCATATCCGGCACTATTTTATAGATACTCTCCGGATTATCTATTGTATTACATTCATACTTTAAGGCAAGGTACTTACTCCATGCACCATAAAAAATTCCACCACCAAAACCATAAGCAAGCTGGGTTGAATACGGCGCTTTGTATTCCACGCCATCACCGGCATTATACTTGCGTTTAAGGTGTGGATTGAAGTATGCATTTACTTCAGGGAACACTCCTATCCGGGTGTATTCCCACTGGCTCCTGTCTTTTGTAAAAGTTTTCAAGGTCAGTGAATGATGGATTCCGGCCTGCAAAAGAAAGGAGGTGAAACTTTCTGTTCTGTTTTCCTCCCACACCTCATCTTCAGTTCCCTTCTCAAAGGGGAAAAGGTAAGATCTCTGGGAGAACATATTAATGCCTCCAAAAACAGTTAACTCCTCAAAGAAACTATATCCAACACCACCGCTAACTGTTTGGGCAACATTATAATCAAAATAAGGACTTGTACCTGCGCCTAACTCCAACCTGTAGGAAAGCTGCGCCGTAGCTAAACAACAAACGCTAAATAGCACAGACAGCAAGAAAGACAATCTTTTTACCATCTTTTCACCCCTTCTTAAACATATAGCCTATCGCTAAACGTAAGTTGGCAAGAACTCCTGAATCGGGTTCGCGATGTGTCTCCCCATTGAAATAAGTATATTCTTCATAAATCCATCCATAACCAATTCCATAGGCAAGCTCAAAATTGAAACGCTTTCCTATATTGCGCTTCAAACCATACATTGGGATAACAAGGACTCCCGGGTCAATCCTGACATTATCTGATTTAAAACCAATACCGGGCTGAATGCAGGTATAAAGAGAAAGGTAGTTACCACTATTTCCATCAATTCTCTTTCCTTTTTGGGCGCGCCTGTTAAGATTGTAATAATAGCGCGGCTCAACAATCAGATAGGGTATAACTTCCCAACGAACAGAAGAATCATAATATCCTCCTCCGGACCAACTAAAGCCCCATGAAAGTTCACTACGCAACGCTATTTCGTTGGTGAGCTTTGACTCGTTATAAACAGACAAGGGAAGCATTATTATCTGGGCACCCCAGATGCTCCTTTCAACACTAGCTTCCTGTGCTTGAATCTTCGTACAACTAAAACCAATAACTAAAACGATACTTAGTAAATACTTCATGTGTTAACACTTTTAATTATAAGACGATATTGCTAAATAATCGCATACAGTGATAAGGAAATAATATACTGGCGAGCTTGTTTCCCAAAGACATCATTTTTATAGTCCAAGGGGCGCAAGCTTTCAAATAAATCAATGCTATTTGTTTCAAACTTAAGGGCTAAAAAAGCCCTATTAAGATTTCCATAATATATGCCTCCCCCAAAACCATTAGCCCATTGCGACATCCTTTCTCCTTTTATGCTTCTCACAATATCAGGTTCGGGGTACTCTTGGTGTTCAAGATAATCAATCTTGCGCGGCAAGAAAGGTGAAAAATACAAGCGACACTCAGGAAAAACCCCGATATAGTTTCCAGTTCCTTTTTTCACTTCAAAAACATTAAACGCAGAACGCAAACCCATGAAAATAGGGAAGTTCCACAAATTAGTTGTTAGCCCGTTAAACTTATCCTCATCTTCCCTTAAACTAGCCTGCGAAACAAGAGGGAATTTTTGAACTTTCACACCAACAAATCCTGTTAATGAGACTCCATTGTTTAGGGATTCCCCTTTTATAACGCTATAGCCAAAACCAATACCTGCATCATAATTCATCCACTCATCGCCTTGCAAACCCGTTCCAAACTCAAAAATAGCAGCCATTTGAGCCTGACTAGTATAGGGTATCAAACAAAAAACAAACAAGCAGTAGTGTCTTAATAGTTTATACATTAGTCGAAAAAATTATATCTGCGAAAAAAATGGAAGCACTACCACAAGATTAACCTAACTTATGGTAGTAAAAGGTGTTAGTTTATGTACATTCTAATGCCTTGCCACTTTCCATTATGTTTTACTGCCCCAAAAATGAATGCCTCATCAATATTAAATTTATTAGGAGTAAAACCAACTAACTTCCATTTGCCTCCTTCTTTTGAGCCCACCTTAAACCCAAAGGAAGGCTGAGCAATTTGAACATGCACCTCTGATCTATTGTAATATGTATATACGCCTTTTAGAATCATGTATTCCCTAAATCCCCCATTTTTATAGTCTGGTGTAAACACCACTATCGGTGTAGATGATGCCTTGTTGATTTGCTTCTTTATAAATTTATTAGTCGAACCTTTTAGTTCATCTCTCATAAAATCCATACCAGCTTCAAAGCCTTTATCTATGATTACCTGATTATTGATACTATTACTCCCTAAATCAAATACCACACCCTTAAATACATTCAAATCTGTAACCCAGTTTTTTGCAATGTCTACCGGAGTTTTTACAAGTCCCTCATAACACATCTTTATGGCGTAGTCAGTCATTGTTTCAACAACCGTATTTGGAATGTTTTGCACATAAGCTTCAGCTAATGGTAACTCATACTCTGTATAACCCTGAAAATAGTCAATTCCTACAACCATTTCGGGGACAGTTTTAGAATTACTCCAATAAGACCAAAGTGTAACTCTCTTCGTTGTTATTCTCCACCTTTTGATAGTAACAACCTTTACTGTAAAATCCCTTAACTCATTATACTCAACTCTAAACCCTTGGTTTTTATAAAACCCATAATTTACATCATACAACTTTACCTTTACCCTGTGTTTAGAGTCAAGTTTCTTTTCCCGCCAGTTATTTTCACCGACTAAATTGTTAATCAACGTTCCTGCAACAGTTTTAGCCCCGGCCTTATAGGTGGTTAAGTTGTATGTGTCTGTGAACGATGACATAATTCTGTTGCTAGCAGACTTTAAAACAGATGTGGATTTTAGTATGGAATTTTGATCTGCATATTCACCCTCTGTCGAATAGCCCCCATCTATTTCACATAACAACTTATCCTCTAGCACTTCGCCTTCTTTAGTATTCGCTATTTTACCGTATGAATCAATAAATGTAATGTTTCCATAAGTATAAGTCACACTATCAATCTTGCTGGTGAAATCGTTGTAAATATCAATGAACTCATCACATAATTTTTGGTACTCAAGTGAATCTTTTTGATTATAAATAAATGTACCAAAAGGTGAAATTTGATACATTTTCCCAGATATTTTCACTTGGTTAGCTGTGTCAACAACATAATGAATTACTTCATCCGGTATCAACTGCTTGGTAAGTTCAATAAAGAATTCTTCAGTAGGATCAATAACTGCTGAGCTTTTTAAATGCCCATCATTTAACTGTTTTGTTTTGCTAGCCAGAGAAGCAAAACCCGGAACAGATAATGCATCTGTTGTTGATTTTAAGACAGATTCATTACTGTTTATTGCATCAATTGATTCACCGACATATTTAATATAATTATCAACAGCGTCAAAATTTTCAAAATTAAGATAACCATTTTCAACAGTATAGCCAATATTGTTAAAGTTAATGCTATTTATGTCTTCAGCTATCGCTATTTCATCATTTTCACAAGAAGGCATAAGCACACAAAGAAATGCAGATGCAAGTATCATTTTTAATCTGCACAGATTCGAATAATTAATTAGTATTCAACCCATTCTTCGCTTGTCGGGGGATGGGTTGTTTCTTTCCCCTCTCGTGTTCATAGGCAGTCTTAATTAAGTGGTAAAACAAAGATCAATAATTATATAATGCAGGAAGTTCCCTTGCTGTAAACAACCACAGCTCTTAAGCAAGAACAGATTGAAATTAAAAGCAAAGCTCAGACCAGTTATACCTCTATCAAAAGTTTAATCGATAATTACTCCGGGGATAATGTTGGTGATAATAGCGGAACTCTGGAAGCTCTTTGAGAACTGTATTGAAATTGAAAAAAAAAGATGAGTAGCAGCATAATTTGGGTTTAAAGTTAAATCCCGGCTAGTCTTCATCAAGAAAACCGGGGTATTTAGATTCAATAATTTCTTTGACAAATAAAGACTAATAATTTATATTATGCAAGAAAGAATCGCACAAATTAGACAAGGTAATTCAAAGGTCTTCAATATCAGGATATCCTGAAAACCGCAGAAACAGGCTTATATATGGATTTATCGACTCCTGCCCTAAGTGCAGAAGATGGTATGTGAAAGACAAAAGTAAAAGGAAGGGTATTGGATATTTATTACCGTGGTTGGGAATGGAAGTTGGAAGGAAAATATGAAATCGTCTTCAGTTCTAAGAGGCTGTTAATTAATAGCCTAAAACCTAAAATTTTGAACTTAGAAAATTGACCTTAAAGCAGTTTAGTGCTTTGGCTTCATTTTTTTGGCTGAATAGTTGCATTTGCTGAAAACAACTCTTATATTTGCAACCGCAATTCGAAAGAGAGACAACGTTTTGTTTTTAAGATATACTGCGGGGTGGAGCAGTTGGTAGCTCGTTGGGCTCATAACCCAAAGGTCGTCAGTTCGAGTCTGGCCCCCGCTACTAAGAAGACTGTCACGAGAGTGACAGTCTTTCTTTTTTATATCTGTCAGATTTTCAGATATGATTGGTTTGCTCCTATTCCAGTTACTCAAAGGTAACTCGTCCCGTCACTCAAAGATGTTTTGCATTTCAGCTTCAAATTCTGAACAGCTTTTACTTCCGTCTTTAACAAGATTCCAGGGTGTTTGTGTTTCAATTCGCTATTTTGAACCGGCTCCTCTCAAAGCTCTGATTTGATTTTTCCTTTTTAAGCGTCTTGTAAATTCACACGTTTATGACGGAGGCTATTATACCTGACCCGATTTATTCCATTCCCTGAGACTTATTCCCTTCTTTTAGGTTGTTGATCTCTTCTTTTAGTTCGCCGAGCATCCTCATAATCGCGATATTATCGCCCTGGACTTCTCCTTTGGCGAATTCCCTTGTTGCTATGCTACAGGCAAACTCCCATATCTCGTAGATATCTGCAAGGTGCACCCTGTAGGAATGATATAGTGCATTGTCGGGACTCAGTTCAAGTTCATCACCCACCCTTGCCTGCAATCTCTTGTAGGTTATACCCTCGTTGCGGGTGATAAAGACATAGGTCTTGCCTGCCTTAAGATCATCGATGCTTTCTACATACCTGCCGATTATATATGATCCGTCGGGATGGGGAGGCATGGAGTCACCCTCTGCCGGGAAGGCTCTGTACTTGCCCGGCCCCAGGAAGGGAATTGAGATGGTTTGCAGGCTCTCTATGTATTCGGGATCAGCATAGCCCTGCAGGTAGCCCATGGTGGCCCTGTGAGGCACCAGTTCTATAACATTAGCACCGTGCCTGTCCACCTTGACGGGAAGCAGTATGCGGTTGTCAGGCAACTTAAGTATCTCATTCAGGGAGTACTTTCGCAGATCCACCGTGACCAAAAGGTCTATACTCACGTTGTAATAGCGCGACATACGAACAAGTATGTCGATTGGGGGCTCGGAGGCCCCATCTTCATATTTCGCATAACGGCCGCGCGTGATCATCAGATCGTCAGCTACCTTCTGTTGCGAGTAATCGAGGCGATTGCGCAGATAGCGTATGTTATCAGCCAGTAAAGACATTGCTATGAATTATATCAACAAATATAAGATATTTTGATACAAACAATAGTAGTTTTGTTAAAAAGTTTTGGGGCTATTTAGTATGGAACGCACTATTGTTCATTGTGATCTGGATACATTCTTCGTGTCTGTGGAGCGGCTTATCAACGGCAGTCTGGTAGGAAAACCTGTGTTGATAGGGGGCAGTTCCGACCGTGGCGTAGTGTCGGCCTGCAGCTATGAAGCACGCCGCTTTGGGGTGCACTCTGCAATGCCCATGAGGCTTGCAAAGCAGCTTTGTCCCGAAGCCATATTGATACGTGGTGACATGGAACTCTATGCAAAATATTCCAATATGGTCACCGAGATTATCGAGGAGACTGTGCCTGTCGTTGAGAAGGCAAGTATCGATGAGCACTACATAGACATGACCGGCATGGACCGCTTCTTCGGGTCGTGGAAGCTGGCGCAGGAGCTGCGCAGGCGCATAATAAAGGAAACGGGGCTCCCAATATCCCTTGGTTTTTCGGTCAACAAGACGGTTAGTAAGATTGCAACCGGTGAGGCCAAACCCTGTGGTGAACGCAGGGTAGAGAAGGGTACTGAGAAGGGCTTTCTGGCACCTTTGTCTATACGCAAGATTCCGGGTATAGGCGAGAAGACCTATCCTCTGCTACGCAATATGGGGATCTCGCAAATACGTACCCTGCAGGAGATGGATGCGCTGACTCTCAGACGGGTACTTGGACAGAACGGGGTGGTTATATGGAACAAGGCCAATGGCGTAGACAATAGCGAGGTCATACCCTTTCACCAGAATAAGAGCATAAGCAAGGAGCATACCTTCGATCAGGATACTATTGACATGGTGCAGCTAAGGAAAATAATGCTGTCGATGGCTGATGAACTGGCCTTCGACCTGCGCAGGGACGGACGACTTACTTCATGCGTGACTGTCAAGATACGCTACAGCAATTTTGACACTCACACGATGCAGGCCAAACTGCCCTATACGGCATCCGAACGTCTTATCTCTGAAAAGGTACTGGAGCTGTTTAATAAACTTTACAGTCGTCGCATGTTGATTCGTCTGATAGGGGTGAGGCTGAGCAACCTTATATGGGGAGCCCAGCAGCTCGACCTCTTTGAGGACAGGATAGAGGATATCAACCTGTCCAGGGCTATAGACAGGATTAGGATTAAATATGGTCATCAGGCCATAGTGAGAGGCTTTGCACTTTGACACACACGCTTATGTTGCTGAGTCTTCATAGTTACTACAGCCTCAGGTACGGTACTCTGAGCATAGAAGCCCTGATCGAAGGTCTGACGGCTTATGGGTATGATACTGCTGTACTTACGGATATCAATAACTCATCGGCCGTTATTGAGTTTGTAAGGCAATGCCAAAAAGCAGGCATCAAGGCCCTGGCCGGGATGGAGTTTAGGGATAACAACAAGTTGCTTTTTACAGGTATAGCTAAAAATAATGAGGGCTTCAGGCAGCTTAACCAGTTTATGACAGGGCTCAACTTCCGGAAAGCGGCTCCGGGCGCACGGGCGCCGGAGCTACCCGACTGTTTTGTAATCTACCCCTTTGGTACGATAAAGGAGACTGAGCTTAGGGACAACGAATATATTGGGGTTAGGACAAGGGAACTTAACCGTTTTCTGCCTTCTCCTAGAAAGTATCACGATCGTTATATCGCAATTCATTCAGTGTCTTTTCGCAGGGAGGATTATCAGTTGCACCGTCAGCTTAGATCCATTGATAACAATATCCTGATATCTCAATTGCCTGATGAACAGGTTGCTAGTCCTGATGAGGTTTTTATCTCCAGGGAAAAACTGATGGAGGCCTATGCTGCCGAACCGCGACTTGTTGATAATGCACTGAGACTGCTGTTTCAGTGCGGCTTTGACTTCGATTTCAGCACGAGCAAGAACCGAAGCACCTTTACAGGCAACAGGAGGGATGATAAGCGCCTTTTGTACAGGTTTGCCATGGATGGTCTTGAGAGACGCTACGGTAGTGGTGATGAAGGGGCAAGGGAGAGGGTGCTCAGGGAACTTGATATTATCGACAAGCTCAACTTTTCGGCCTACTTCCTTATTACAGACGATATATGCCGTTATGCCCGTAGCCGCAACTTTCACTATGTGGGGCGGGGCAGTGGTGCCAACAGCATAGTGGCCTACTGTCTGGGGATTACTGATGTGTGTCCCATAGAACTCAATCTTTACTTCGAGCGCTTTCTGAATCCCAAGAGGCAGAATCCGCCGGACTTCGATGTGGATTTCTCGTGGCGCGACCGCGATCATATCTACGATTATATCTTTCGTCGCTATGGAAGTGAGCATACGGCACTGATGGGAGCCACCTCTACCTTCAGGGATAAATCGATAATCCGGGAACTGGGCAAGGTTTACGGCCTGCCCAAGGCAGAGATAGACCGTCTTATCTATGAGCCTGGCAATATGCTCAACAAGAACGAGGTCTGTAATACCATCCTGACGGTCTATGACAGTATGGCCGATTTTCCCAATCAGCGTACGATACATGCTTCAGGGGTATTGATATCCGACCTGCCGCTGTGTTACTACTCGGCCATAGACTATCCGCCCAAGGGGCTGCCCACTATGCAGTTTGATATGTACATGGCCGACGAGATGGGTTTTGAAAAATTTGATATCCTGTCGCAGCGGGCTATCGGACATATCAAGGATTGCAGGGAGATTATCAGACGCAACCGCGGCGTCACCGTTGACACCTCCAATCCCAGGCGCTTTTTCAATGACCCGCAGTTGGGTGAGCAACTCAGGAAAGCCAATACCATTGGCTGCTTCTATATCGAGAGTCCTGCAATGCGTCAGTTGCTTACCAAGCTCAAATGCGACAACTATCTCACACTGGTGGCAGCCAGTTCGATAATCCGTCCCGGCGTGGCAAGCTCAGGCATGATGCAGGCCTATATCGAAAGGCACTTTAATCCGGAGAAGGTGCAGTACATACATCCGGTGTTCAAGGAGCACCTTGAAGAGACCTATGGCATCATGGTTTATCAGGAAGATGTAATGAAGATAGGACACTACTTTGGCGGCCTTGACATGGCAGATGCTGATGTGTTGAGGCGTATGATGAGTGGGAAGTATCGAAGTGCAAAGCACCTGGAAGAGATAAAGGATAAATTCTTTGGTAACTGCAGGGAGAAGGGTTATCCCGAAGAAGTGACAAGGGAGGTATGGCGGCAAATGGAGTCATTTGCTGGCTATAGCTTCAATAAGGCGCACAGCGCATCCTTTGCTGTGGAGAGTTATCAGAGTCTTTACCTTAAGACCTACTATCCCATGGAGTTTATGGTAAGCGTGCTCAATAATTACGGGGGTTTTTATTCCCGGGAGGTCTATGTAAACGAAGCCCGCAGGGCAGGGGCCAATATATGTCTGCCCTGTGTCAACAAGAGCATGTTTGAGACAAGTATCGAGGGCAATGATATTTACCTTGGCTTTGACTGCATACTCAATCTTGAGAATGACCTGGCACATCTTATCCCGGAGGAAAGGAGACGAAACGGGGACTACCAGAGTCTTGAGAATTTTGTGCTTAGAACAGGGGCCGGACTGGAACAGATAATAGTGCTGATACGTGCTGGGGCTTTTCGTTTTCTTGGAGTAGATAAGAAGGCTTTACTCTGGGAAGCCCATTTGTTGCTCAACAAGACGCGGGGATCCCAGGAGCAGGTGGTTCAGTTGTTTGGCAGCGGTGGCAGTACGGTCAGGCTTCCGGCACTGAAAACGGAATTTCTTGAGGACCTCTATGATGAGATAGAGCTGCTGGGCTTTCCCGTTTCAGGGTCTATGTTTGACCTTGCCAAGTCAGCATACAGGGGCAATGCTGTTGCCAGGGATCTGACTGAACTCAGGGGTCAGGTTGTCAGGATAGTTGGCAAGCTTGTTGCCACTAAGCCTGTAAAAACCAAAACAGGAGCCTATATGAAGTTTGGTACCTTTCTGGATATCAACGGTGACTTTATAGATACCGTGCACTTCCCGCAGAGCCTGAAGAAATACCCTCTCTATGGTCAGGGACTGTATCTGATAGAGGGAAGGGTGATGCTTGATTATGGTTCCCCATCCATTGATGTACAACGTTGTGGCATGATGCCTTTAAAGCCCGATCCCCGGAGTGTGTAGAGATCGTACAGGCAGTTTGATTACATAAGATATGATAGGAGGGCAGACCTTTATTTGAGGAATCTTATAACAAATTTTCAGATACTGAGCATTAATAATACAAACAGCTCCCATGGCACTAAGTCGTGGGAGCTGTTTATTTTACTCTATGCTGAGATAGATCTTATTCTTCCTCTTCGCTGACGTGGGTATAACCCTTAATGATTCCGCGTTGAGAATTCCTGACAAAGCTTACTATCACCTCACGCTCTTGTGTCGGAGGCAGATCTGATTCTATCTTTGCCAGGGCGTCTGTATTATTTAGCTTTGACAGGTACAGCACACGGTAACAGTCCTGAATATCTCTGATTTGCTCATTTGTAAAGCCCCTGCGTCGCAGTCCTATAGAATTGACACCCATATAGGATAGGCGTTCACGACCGGCCTTGACATAAGGAGGAATATCCTTACTAACGAGGGAGCCACCTGCTACCATAACATGAGCACCGATTCTGACAAACTGGTGTATTGCAGTCGTCCCGCCTACTATGGCCCAGTCGTCAATCTCTACTTCACCTGCTACCTGAACGCTGTTGACCAGAATTACATTGTTGCCTATTGCGCAGTCGTGTGCCACATGGACGTATGCCATTATCAGACAGTTGTTGCCAATAACAGTCTTTCCTTTAGCTTTTGTACCACGGTTGATTGTTGCAAATTCCCTGATAGTGGTGTTGTCGCCAATCTCGACAGTAGTCTCTTCACCGGCAAACTTAAGGTCCTGGGGTACAGCTCCGATTACAGCTCCAGGGAAGATATTACAGTTTTTGCCAATCCTGGTTCCTGAAAGTATGGTAGCATTAGATCCGATACGGGTTCCCTCTCCAATAATCACGTTCTTGTCTATTGTAACAAAAGGTCCGATCTCCACACCGGGTCCAATCTGTGCTTCAGGATGTATGACTGATAATGGATGATTCATTTACTTGTTTTTAATGATTTGGGCCATGAATTCTCCTTCGGCAACAATATTGTCACCTACGAAGGCCATACCTTTCATATTTGCCACACCGCGGCGAATCTCACTCAGCAGTTCCAGCTTGAAGATAAGAGTGTCTCCGGGAACTACTTTCTTGCGGAACTTGATGTTGTCCAGTTTTAGGAAATAGGTGCTGTATCGATGAGGTTCTTCCATCTGACCCAGTACCAGAATACCACCAACCTGAGCCATTGCTTCCACCAACAGGACACCCGGCATTACCGGTTCTTCAGGGAAGTGTCCTACAAAGAAGGGTTCATTCCCTGTAACATTCTTGACCCCTACTACAACCTTTTCCTGGAGTTCGATAATCTTATCCACAAGCAGGAAGGGATAACGGTGGGGTAGCATGCTCTTTATCTTTGTGATATCGTAGAGAGGCTCAATATTTGGATCATAGTGTGGAGCATCTATCTTAAGCTGACGCTTGCGGATTTCCTTGCGTAGCATCCTTGTAAATTCCGCATTAATCTTATGGCCCGGCTTGTTTGCTATAATACGACCCTTGATTGGGCTACCACACAGGGTAAGGTCCCCAATTACGTCAAGCAGCTTGTGTCTTGCAGGCTCGTTAGTAAAGTGAAGATCCAGATTATTGAGTATACCTGTTGGTTTAACCTCCATGGCCGGCTTGCCAAATAAGGCGGCAAGACGGTTCATTTCCTCCTGGGCTACAGGTCTGTCAATTATTATTATTGCATTGTCAAGATCACCGCCCTTGATGAGATTGGCTTTCAACAGAGGTTCCAGTTCATGCAGAAATACAAAGGTCCTGCACATTGATATCTCTGTCTCAAAGGCATCGAGGCTTTCTATAGTAGCAAACTGGTTGGCCAGTTGCAGAGATCTGTCGAAGGAGATCATCACCTGAGCAGAAAAACCATTGTCAGGTAAAGCAATTATATAACTGCCGGTCTCAGGATCTTCGACCATCATCTTTTCACGTACCTCAAAGTACTCACGGTCGGCATCCTGTTCTACTATGCCGGCTTCCTTTATAGCTCCGACGAAATATTTTGAACTGCCGTCAAGTATGGGCACCTCCGGACCATCAACATCAATTAGGCAGTTGTCCACTCCCATTCCTCTCAATGCTGCAAGGCAATGCTCTATTGTGCTAACCTTGGCTTCTCCTTCTTCAAGAACAGTACCTCTTTGGGTATAAGTTACATTGTCGGCAAGTGCCCTGACAGTCGGTTGACCCGGCAGGTCAACCCGCCTGAATTTATATCCGAATCCGGGTTCGGCCGGATTCAATGTTAGATTTACAAATACTCCGGTGTGCAGTCCATTACCTTGTAGTGAAACGGCTTTCCCGATAGTCCTCTGTTTTTCCGCCATTATCTCGAATTGTATTTTATTATATCCGATTGTAAAGAAACAGCCAGCTGCCTGTTTTTGTTGAGATTCTCCTACTTACCACCTAGCTTTTTTTCAAGCTCTCCGACTTTTGCATATAGTTCGGGTAGCTTTCTGAATATTACGTAGGCTTTGCTGAACTGAGACAAATCAATTGCAGGTGCGCCCATCCAAACTGAACCCTCTTTGGTGATGCTCTTTGATACTCCTGTCTGCGCAGCAAGTTTTACCCCGTCTGCAATCTTGAGGTGACCGGCAATTCCTACCTGACCGCCAAACATAACATTGCTGCCGATTTTGGTGCTTCCTGCAATACCAGCCTGAGCAGCCAGAACACTATTGCTGCCAATTTCCACATTGTGTGCCACCTGGATAAGGTTGTCTAGTTTGGTACCCTTACGAATGGTAGTAGCTCCCATAGTAGCCCTGTCAATAGTGGTGTTTGCACCAATCTCTACATTGTCTTCAAGGACGACAACTCCCACCTGAGGTATCTTTTCGAAACCGCCTTCAACGGGAGCAAACCCGAATCCATCTGACCCTATTACAGCACCTGCATGGATTATGCAATTGTTGCCTATGCGGCAACCTTTGTAAATCTTCACTCCTGCATAGACAATAGTATTGTCGCCAATGCGTACCCCGTCGCCAATATAAGCCTGTGGATAAATCTGTGCATTGTCGCCAATTACTGCTCCCTTGCCTATATAAGCAAAGGCTCCGACGTAAACATCTTTACCGATTTTTGCAGAGCCGTCAATATAGCAGGGTTGTTCGATTCCTGTCCTGGCTGGTTGAGAAGCCTCATAAATCTGCAGCAGCTTTGCCAGTGCAGCATAGGCATCATCAACGCGAATAAGGGTTGCCTTTACCGGCTTCTCCGGGGTGAAGCTTTTGTTGACGATTACAACAGAAGCATCTGTATTGTAGAGATAGGATTCGTATTTTGGATTGGACAGAAAGGTTAGCGTTTCAGGTCTTCCTTCTTCGATTTTGGAGACATCGCTGACCAAGGCGTTGGGATCTCCATCCACAGTGCCGTTGATCAAGGCTGCAATCTGTTCTGCTGTAAATTTCATCTGAAATAAGTTTGTGCAAAACTACAAAAATATAGTTCGCAAAAAAACACAGACCCTATAACTAAGAGGAGGATAGTTTGTAAGATCTTTTTTTTCAGACTAAATTTGCCGTTTATATAAATCTGACCCGTGTTTATGCTGTGATTATACGACGTTTGGAGTATCCTGACACTCCAAACGTAAGTAAGTATGGGTATAGGGGTTATATATTTTTGTTATATAGGGTTGTCAGGTATAGATATTGATTATTAAGCTTAGGGAAATCTTATGACAGATTCTTGAACCGTTTGTGGTTGCTGTTGTTTTAGCTTATGAGAAACTAATTATTGGAATACCAGGAATATGGCGAGCGAACAAGATAAATTATTGGAAGAAGTAACGGGGAGAGAATATCAATATGGTTTTCACACCGATATTGAAATGGATGTACTCCCCAAGGGCCTGAATGAGGATGTTATCAGGGAAATATCCAGGCGTAAGGAGGAGCCCGAATTCATGCTGGAATTCAGGCTTAGCGCATATCGCAACTGGCTTAAGATGGAATCCCCCTCATGGGCACATCTGAAAATTGATAGAATTGATTTTCAAGATATAATCTATTATGCGGCCCCCAAGAATGCACCGAAATACAACAGTCTTGATGAGGTAGACCCCGAACTGCTTGCTACCTTTGAGAAGCTTGGAATTCCTCTTGAGGAACAAAAGGCGCTGTCAGGTGTGGCTGTCGATGCAATCATCGACAGCGTATCAGTAAAGACTACTTTTCGTGAAACGCTGGCTGAAAAGGGGATTATTTTCTGCAGCATCTCGGAGGCAATTAAAGAGCATCCGGATCTTGTTAAGAAATATCTGGGAAGCGTAGTCCCTCCGCAGGATAACTACTTTGCAGCACTTAACTCAGCTGTGTTTAGCGATGGATCCTTTGTTTTTATACCCAAAGGTGTAAGGTGCCCGATGGAGCTGTCCTCCTATTTCCGTATTAACGCAATGAATACAGGACAGTTTGAGCGCACACTTATAGTTGCTGAGGACGACAGCTATGTAAGCTACCTTGAAGGATGTACTGCTCCGATGCGTGATGAGAATCAGCTCCATGCTGCGGTTGTTGAGATTGTTGCACTTGAAAGGGCAGAGGTAAAGTACTCTACTGTACAAAACTGGTACCCCGGTGATAAAGAGGGCAGGGGTGGAATCTACAACTTCGTTACCAAGCGCGGTATCTGCAAGGGTGATTATTCTAAGATATCCTGGACTCAGGTTGAAACGGGTTCGGCTATCACCTGGAAGTATCCTAGCTGCGTACTTATGGGAGACCACAGTGTTGGTGAGTTTTACTCAGTAGCTCTTACAAATCACTTCCAGCAGGCAGATACAGGAACTAAGATGATACATCTTGGCAAGAACACCAGGAGTATCATTGTTTCAAAAGGTATCTCAGCAGGCAAGAGTCAGAACAGCTACCGGGGACTTGTGAAGGTGTCAAAGAATGCTGACAATGCACGTAACTTCTCCCAGTGCGACTCCCTGTTGCTTGGAGATAAGTGCGGTGCACATACCTTTCCCTACCTGGAGATACACAATAGTACCGCAAAAGTTGAACATGAAGCTACAACATCCAAGATAGGTGAGGATCAAATATTTTACTGTAACCAGAGAGGTATCAGTACCGAGGATGCCGTTGGTCTCATTGTCAATGGTTATGCCAAGGAAGTTCTCAACCAACTACCTATGGAATTTGCAGTCGAGGCTCAGAAACTACTTCAGATTAGTCTTGAAGGTAGTGTGGGTTAATCAATAAACAAAATACATAAACTTACAGAATAGATAAGGCAATGCTTAAGATAAGGAATTTGCGTGCCATGATAGATGGCAAAGAGATATTAAAAGGAATCGACCTGGATGTTAAAGCCGGTGAAATACATGCAATAATGGGTCCCAACGGTTCGGGCAAGAGTACACTGGCATCAGTGCTTGCCGGAAATGAGGCCTTTGAGGTAACAGATGGAACCATTGAATTTAAAGGTAAGGATCTTCTGGAGCTAGCTCCTGAGGACCGTGCCCGCGAGGGCTTGTTCCTGAGCTTCCAGTACCCTGTGGAGATACCCGGTGTAAGCATGACCAATTTCCTGCGTGTGGCACTGAATGAACAGAGAAAGTACAAGGGAGAGGAACCTCTTTCTGCAAGCGAGTTTCTCAAGCTGATGCGTGAGCGCAAAAAGCTTGTAGAGATGGACTCAGATCTTACAACCCGCTCTGTAAACGAAGGGTTTTCAGGTGGTGAGAAGAAAAAGAACGAGATTTTCCAGATGGCAATGCTCGATCCGGCTCTTTCAATACTTGACGAAACCGACTCAGGCCTTGACATCGATGCGTTGAGAGTTGTGGCCAACGGAGTTAACAAGCTTCGCCGTCCCGAAAACGCAACTATCATTATTACCCACTATCAGCGTCTGCTCGACTACATCGTCCCCGACAAGGTACATGTGCTTTACAAAGGCAGGATAGTCAAGTCAGCAGGCAAGGAACTTGCATATGAGCTTGAAAAGAATGGCTATGACTGGATTAAGCAGGAAGTGGATGCGTAATTTAAACTGAGATTGTTGAAATGAATATATCAGATCAGGATAAGGCCTATATACAACTGTTTGAGGATAACAGGAGCTTTATTGAACAACAATCCTCACCCCAGGTCAACAGGGTGAGGGAAAAGGCTTTTGCTGCCTTTTCCCGTAACGGTTTGCCTTCAGCAAAGAATGAGGCTTACAAGTACACTCCCCTGGCACCGAAATTTAAAGCCGACCTACCACAAGCATTTTTGCTTAACGGTTTCCTTGGCAAGGCTGTCGATTCTATCGAATTTAAGGTAAGGGAGCTGGATGCCTATACCATCTATACCTTCAATGGACGTTATATAGACAGAGGACAAAACGGAAATCTCCCCGAGGGTCTTGTTGCCGGAAGTTTCGCTGAACTGGCGGGTAAGTATCCGGAACTTATAGAGAGGTACTACGGAACCCTTGCTGATTCTGAAAAGGACAGTTATGTGGCACTCAATACTATGTTTGCCACTGACGGACTCTTTATTTATGTTCCCAAAAACCTTGTTGTTGAGAAGCCACTGCAGATAGTCAATATTCTGGCTGGAGAAAAAGATATTATGGTTAACCAGCGTAACTTTATCTATGTATCGGAAAATGCGCAGGTTAAAGTGCTGTTTTGTGATCATACAGGGTCTTCCAACCGTTTTGTTGTCAATACCGTGACGGAAGGTTTTGTTGGTGAAGCAGGTATTCTGGATTTCTATAATCTGCAGAATCAGCATAACGGAACCGTGCAGGTTGGAGGTTATTACTTCGACCAGGAAAGCAAGTCGCTGCTTAATGCAAGCTACTTTACTCTCAATACAGGTATTACCCGTAACAACTTATTTGGAAGGCTTAACGGAAGTCATGCTGAGAACCACTTCTACGGTTTGTATCTGATTGATAAGAACCAGCATGTTGACAACTACTCCTTTATTCATCATGCAGTACCTGATTGTGAAAGCAATGAGCTGTTCAAAGGTGTAATGGACGATTCCAGCACCGGAGCTTTTACCGGTCGAATCCTGGTTGCTCCTGATGCTCAACGTACCAATGCATATCAGGCCAACAACAATCTGCTACTTACAAGCAGTGCTAAGATGAATACCCGTCCTCAACTTGAGATTTATGCTGATGATGTGAAGTGTAGCCACGGTGCAACTGTGGGACAGCTTGACGAAGAGGCTATGTTCTACCTGAGGGCAAGAGGTATTAGTAAGGAAGAAGCCAACATTATGTTAATGTTTGCCTTTGCTTACGAGGTGCTTGAGAAAATCAGGGTACCTGAGCTTAAAGAGCAGATCAGGGAACTTGTGGAAATGAGATTCCGCGGTGAACTGGATAAGTGTCTGTCATGCGTAGTTTGCGGACAGCCTGGTGTACCACATTTGTCAACTGAAAGCAGATGAATTATCCTGTTGATTCGATTCGTGAGGATTTTCCTATCCTGAAACGGATGGTCAATAATAAGCCCCTTGTCTATTTTGACAACGGGGCAACTTCCCAGACTCCCATTCCTGTGATAGAAGCCATGAACCGTGTGTATTACGAGTTCAACAGCAACATTCACAGAGGCGTTCATACTCTCAGTAATTTGGGTACTGAGGCCTTTGAGGGAGTCAGGAGGAAGGTGGCTGCCTTTATTAATGCAAGGCACAGCCACGAGGTAATATTTACCAAGGGAACCACAGAATCGATCAACCTTGTTGCTTACTCCTACGGAGAGGCATGTATACTCGAAGGGGATGAAGTGATAATTTCAGGAATGGAACACCACTCCAATATAGTACCCTGGCACCTGCTCCAGAGCCGTAAGGGTATTACCCTTAAGGTGATTCCAGTCCTTGAGGACGGGTCTCTGGATATGGAGGCTTACAAGCAGTTGCTTAGTCCGAGAACCAAACTGGTTGCCGTCACCCATATCAGCAATGTGCTTGGAACCATCAATCCTGTTAAGGAAATAACTGCCGAGGCCCATAAGCACGGGGTGCCCGTCCTGATAGACGGAGCACAGGCTATTCATCATGAGATGGTTGATGTTCAGGAGCTGGACTGTGACTTCTATGTCTTTTCTTCTCATAAGATGTATGGACCTACCGGAACAGGAGTCCTTTACGGTAAGGAAAAATGGCTCGACAAGATGCCGCCATGGCAGGGTGGAGGAGAAATGATTAAGACTGTTACGCTGGAGACCAGTACCTTTAATGAACTACCTTTTAAGTTTGAAGCTGGAACACCCGACTATGTTGGAGTAATAGGTCTGGGTGCTGCCATAGATTATATAGAGGGAATAGGCAGGGAAGTAATCCGTCGCTACGAAGGTGACCTTTATGCATATGCATTCGACCGCCTCTCAGCGGTCGAAGATATCAGAATATACGGGACGGCACCTGTCAGGGGCAGTCTTGTTTCTTTCCTTTTGGGTAATATACACCCCTTCGATACCGGAATGTTACTTGACAAGATGGGTATTGCCGTAAGAACAGGCCACCATTGCGCCCAACCGCTGATGGACAGGTTTGCTATCCCCGGTACCGTCAGGGCTTCTTTTGCTTTGTACAATACGAGGGAAGAAGTTGATATTTTGGTAGCTGCTCTTGCGAAAGTTCGCCAACTTTTTGGTTAAGCCTCAAAAAATGGTGAAATTTGTCGCCTTGATAAATCGGGGGGACAATGAGCATAAATGAGTTACAAGACCAGATAATTGAGGAGTTTTCCTTGCTTGGCGAATGGATGGACCGCTATTCATATCTGATCGAGTTGGGTAATGGACTTGACAACTTCAGCGAAGAGTATCGCACAAATCAGAATCTTATTGAAGGTTGCCAGAGTAAGGTGTGGCTCCATGCCGAATTGAAGGACGGGAAGATATTTTTCTTTGCCGACAGTGACGCTATTATTGTAAAAGGTATAGTAGCCCTGCTGATTAAGGTGCTGGATGGACGTACTCCTTCTGAAATACTGGATGCGGATCTTTATTTTATTGACAAGGTAGGACTAAAGGAGCACCTGTCGCCGACCCGTTCCAATGGCCTCGTTGCAATGGTCAAGCAAATGAGGATGTACGCTCTGGCATATAAAACTAAGTTGGGGCTTTAGTGGATATACAACTCTTTTTTAATTTACTTGTTATATTATTGATAAAAACCTGAGTTGTAATGGAGAATGAATTTCTGAGCAAGGAAGCCGAAGTTATTGATGCTCTGAGGACGATATATGACCCCGAAATCCCGGTTAATATATACGATCTGGGACTTATTTATGAACTAGACATAAATGAGGATGGCAAGGTGCGTATAGTGATGACGTTGACGTCGCCCAACTGCCCTGTAGCTGATTCATTGCCTGAAGAAGTTCATGATACTGTAGCCGACCTACCCGGAATTACTTCCGTAGAGGTTAATCTCACATTCGACCCACCATGGGATCGTGATATGCTCTCTGATGAAGCCTTGCTTGAGCTTGGATTGCTGTAAGCATGTCGCTCACTGCCGAATATATAGCTGAAGGAATAAGAAAGAAAGCCACTGAGCTCGGCTTCGGTGAGGTAGGTTTTGCACCCGCTGCCGAACTGACAGAGGATAAGGAGCGCCTGAAGGCATGGCTTGACAAGGGTTATCATGCCGGTATGGAGTACATGGAAAAGCATTTTGAGAAACGCACTAATCCATCTCTGCTTGTCGAAGGCGCCGTTTCGGTTATTTCTTTTTTGTACAACTACAAACAAAGTGGTGTTCACCTTTCTGAGGTTGCCCCAAAGATAGCCCGTTATGCCTATGGCAGGGACTACCATGATGTAATCAGGGAAAAACTCTCAGAATTGTTTTCTTTTATCCGCGATGAATATTACCCGGACCTAGAGGGACGTTACTTCGTGGATTCAGCCCCCCTTCTTGAACGGACACTTGCCGCAAAAGCCGGACTTGGCTGGATAGGCAAGAACAATATGCTTATCAACCGAAGGCTGGGTTCCTTTGTGTTTCTGGCTGAGATGTTGGTTAATATTGAGCTGCCATACAACCGGACTCCTATGACCGACCGCTGCGGTGGCTGCACAAAGTGCATAGAAGCATGTCCCACTAAGGCCATCCTGCCTGACAGGGTTATAGACTCCAACCGCTGCATTTCATATCTGACAATAGAAAACAAGGAAGATATTTCTGAGGAATTTAAGGGCAGGCTACAGGGCTGGACCTTTGGTTGTGATATATGTCAGGAGGTTTGTCCATGGAACCGCAAGGCTCCGGATACAGAGGAGCCTGAGTTCAAACCTTCGGAGCACCTGCTTGCAATGACTCCCGCACAATGGGGTAGTCTCACCCAGGAAAAGTTTTCAGTGCTCTTTAAGGGCTCTGCGGTAAAGCGAACCAAATACAGTGGCTGGGTGCGCAATTACAGGTTTATTTCTTAGCTTTGTTAACACAAAGTCAAGGCCATGCAAGACTATCTGTTCAGAACCCCGGTTACGCCTCCCAGGGCTAAGGATCCCATTTCTGTAGCCTCAAATCTTTTCTTTATAGGTTCTTGTTTTGCCGAGAATATTGGACGGCATCTCGTCGATGCCCGCTTCAATGTGCTTGTCAATCCCTTTGGTGTACTATACAATCCGCTTTCTATAGCTGCTGCTTTTGATTCAATAATAGATCTGGCCTATGTAAGCGAGGACGATCTTGTTGAAAGGGACGGACTGTGGCATAACTTTATGTATCATGGCAAGTTTAGCAATCCCGACAAGAACATCTGCATGGAGAACATCAATATTGCTATTGATGAAGCACGTGACTTTCTTGAAAAAGCTGATTATCTGATAATAACCTTTGGGACTGCCTGGGTTTATGAGCATAAACTTCTGCAGAAGGTGGTAGCTAACTGCCATAAGTTTCCCGACAGCGACTTTCGTCGCTATCGTCTCGAACCAGATGAGGTTGTTGATGCTTGGAAAGAACTGATTATAAGACTGAGGGTCTTTAATCCTGGACTTAAAGTTATCTTTACTGTCAGTCCGGTTCGTCATCTTAAGGATGGCGCCCATGGCAACCAGCTAAGCAAAGCTGTACTTTTGCTGGCTATCGACAAACTCGTTGACCTTTTTGACAAGGTTGAGTACTTCCCTGCCTATGAGATATTGATGGATGAGCTGAGGGACTACCGCTTCTATGACAGGAGTATGGTTCATCCCGATGGCCTTGCAGTGGAATATATAGTCACCCGTTTTTGCGAAAACTTCCTTGATGAGGAGGCTCAGAAGTTCTATAAGGAAGTTGACAGACTTATAAAAGCACGTTCACACAGGCCTTCAGGTCACAATACCGTGCAGTATATACAGTTTGTCAGCCGCACCCTGAGTTATATTCATGAGCTATCGCTTCGCTACCCCGAGGCAAGACTGGAAGATGACAGACTCTGGTTTCAGAAAATCCTTGAAGATCTTAATAAGTCTTAGCTGGCAGACTAATTTGCTCAGATCAGCCCTGATTTTAGCACTCTCTCCAGGTCCTCTGGTGTGTCAATACCGATAGAATCGTGTTCAGTCTCCCTGACAGTGATCTTGTAGCCGTTTTCAATCCATCGTAGTTGTTCAAGAGACTCAGCCATTTCAAGAACAGAGGGTTGTAACCTTGTTATTTCCTTCAGAATGTCACTTCTATAAGCATATAGTCCGATATGCAGGTAGTAATGATGTCTGAGGTGCCATTCTTCCTTAGGTTGCTGACGCAGATATGGGATGGGAGAGCGGGAGAAATAGATAGCTTCCAGACCGGGAGTGACAACAACTTTAGGCTTGTTGGAATCCCACAGGTCTTCGTTGTTCTTCAGTGGTTTGACAAGTGTCGCAATCTCAGTTTGGGGATTCTGAAAACAGGATGATAGTGCCTCTATCAGTTCGGGCTTTATAAATGGTTCATCCCCTTGTATATTGACTACCACATCATAAGTTGCTCCTTCCTGTTGCTCAACAATCATAAGAGCCTCCTTACAACGGTCTGTTCCACTCTGGTGATTGGTGTCAGTCATAACTGCTTTGCCTCCGAAAGCCTTTACTGCATTGAAAATGCGGTAATCATCGGTGGCTACATAAACAGCACCAATAGCTTTTGAAGCTTGCTCATATACTCTTTGAATCATCGGCTTGCCGCTAATGTCGGCAAGCGGCTTCCCGGGGAAACGAGTGGAGGCATAGCGGGCAGGAATTAATCCCAGTATTTTAGGCTCTTTCATAAGTTGCAGGTTTATTTGAACAACAGGTCTCAAAATTAAGAAAAAGGTACGGCTATGTTTCTTTTGGAATAAATAAAGAGGCAAATTTCCTTTCAAATTTGTAACTTTGTCAGTATTGACTGCAATTTTAGCAGGTTTTTTATTAGAGCTTTGTAAAGACTGATATCTGCTTGTTGGTTATCTAATTAAGTAGGTTGGAGGTAAGATATGAATCAAGGTATTCAACAGATTAAGCAACGATTTGGGATCATAGGAGACTCCTATGCCCTTAACCGTGCAATAGATATTGCGGTTCAGGTTGCACCTACAGATTTGTCGGTGCTGATAACCGGTGAAAGTGGTACCGGTAAGGAAGTCTTTCCCCAGATAGTCCACAGTTTTAGCAGCCGCAAACATGGACCCTACATTGCTGTCAATTGTGGAGCTATACCTGAAGGTACTATAGATTCTGAGCTTTTTGGTCACGAGAAGGGTTCTTTTACTGGGGCCTTGTCTGATCGTAAGGGTTATTTTGAGGAGGCAAATGGTGGAACCATCTTCCTGGATGAGATTGGTGAACTGCCTCTTGCTACCCAGGTAAGGTTGCTGAGGGTACTTGAAACTGGTGAATTTATCCGTGTTGGATCGTCCAGGATGATTAAGACCAACGTAAGGGTAGTTGCCGCAACCAATGTCAACCTTGAGCAGGCCATTGTTGATGGCAAGTTCAGGGAGGACCTGTACTATCGTTTAAATAGCATCCCTATCAAGATTCCTCCTTTGCGCGAGAGGATTGATGATATATACCTGCTCTTCCGTAAGTTTGCCAATGACTTTGCACTTCGTTACCGTATGCCTCCTGTAAAACTTGATGACAGTGCCAGGATGTTGCTTGAGAAATACCGTTGGCCGGGCAATATAAGGCAGTTGAAGAATATCACCGAGCAGATCTCGGTGATAGAGAAGAATCGTCTGCTTTCTGCAGACGATCTGCGCAAGTACCTGCCATCACATGCTGGTGAGCATTTGCCTGCAGTATTTGCGTCTGAGAGCAGAGGCGATCAGAGTTTTTCAAGCGAACGCGAGATTTTGTACAAGGTTCTTTTCGATATGAAGAGGGATATGACGGATCTCAAGAAACTGGTGCTTGATATGATCAGGGAGGGTGGTGATTGGCATGCCAAAGGTGATAATGCACGCATTATCCAGAATCTGTATAGCAGTGAGGGAGAAATAATAAAGGCTCCTGCGCCAGGTGCTGCAGTCAGTTATGCCGTTCCACATAACAGCGATGCAATTGAGGATACTGAGGAATTTGTAGAAGAATCATTGTCGTTGGAAGACAAGGAGAAAGAATTAATTGAGAAAGCTCTTGAAAAGCATGGAGGACGCAGGAAGAATGCAGCTCACGAACTTGGAATTTCAGAGCGTACACTTTACAGAAAGATAAAGGAATATGAAATTAAAGGATAGGAAGTTATTGCCGGTCTTTGGTTTGGTGCTCCTGTTACTGGCACTTACCACATATGCATGCACTATTCAGATGTCCTTGAAGGGAGCATCTATTCCTGAGAATGTGCGTACTGCATCGGTACAGTACTTTGAAAACCGGGCACCGCTTATCAATCCAATGCTAAGTCAGACTTTTACTGAGGAACTGAAGGACAGAATCAGGTCTGAATCCCGTCTGGTTATAACCAACGAAATGGGGGATGTAGACTTCTCGGGTCAGATTACTGGGTATGACTTGCGGCCAATGGCTATTCAGGCTGATGCAATTTCTGCGGAGACCCGTCTGACAATCTCTGTCAGGGTGAGGTTTCAAAATTTCAAAGATCCCAAGCAGAATTGGGAAAACACCTTTTCAGCCTATGCGGATTTTGAAAGTAGTCAGAGCATTACTGAAATAGAGGAGCAATTGGTAGCCGACATCGTAGATCAGCTTACCGAGAATATATTCAACAGAGCTTTTTCCGACTGGTAGGAAATGAACAGACAGCAGATTAGAGCGGTAATGAACGATCCGGGGATGCTCAACCAGGATACACTCGACAGTATAAAGGTGATCCTCGATGAGTATCCATTCTTTCATGTTGGTCGTTTGTTGTGGATTAAGAACCTCCATGTTCTTGATCATATACGCTATAATAATGAATTGAAACTGGCTGCTGCGCATCTTCCAGACAGGAGGAAGCTTTATGAGCTAATCTTTTCTGCTACAACAGTTGAGCCTTCCACGTCTACAAAGGATGTGGCTCCGGTAGTAAGTATTGCTGGAGTAAACCAGTCTACCGTGAAGGAGCAGCAAGAAGAAGTACTATCTGCGGAAGTGGGTACTGAAACTGAAGCTGTGCCTGAAAAGACCGAAAGCAGGGTCGGGAAACAAGAGGTTTCAATACGGTCTGTATCTGTTGAATCCGGCAGGGAGACCGACAGTGAGGTAAGGTTTGCTTTCCCTGCTTTTATTGACTCACTTGAGATGCCTGATAATTATCTCCTTGAATATGAAATTGGTGGAAATACCATATACAACCTTGAGGAGGAAACCGGGGATAAATTTGATGAGGCACGCTCTTTCTCTGATTGGCTTTCTGTCTTGAAGAGCAGCCCGATTGCGGCACAAAAGAAGCAGGAAGCTGAGACGAAACAGGTCTCAAAGAAGGATCTGCTTATTGAGTCCTTCCTGCAAGGTGGCAGGAAGAAAAAGATAGAACCTGTGTCTGAAGGTGCTGGTGTCGGCACTGAAGATATTGCTGCAAAAAGCCTTGAAGAAAAGGATGACTTGATAACGGAAACATTGGCGAATATTTACATAAAGCAGAAAAATTTTATTAAAGCCAGGGATATATTTGAGCGCTTGCGTTTGAAATATCCCGAAAAAAGCGTTTACTTTGCACGGCGTATTGAAGAATTAGAACAACAGATTAATAATCAGTAATAAGGAAAGATATGTATTTAGTAGTAACAGTCCTGATTATCGTAGCCTGTATTCTTCTGACCCTGATAGTTTTGGTTCAAAATTCAAAGGGTGGAGGCTTGGCATCAAATTTTGCATCTACAGGACAGATGATGGGTGTTCGTAAAACCACTGACTTTCTGGAAAAGGCTACGTGGACACTTGCAGGTGCAATTCTGGTGCTTGCTTTTGTTGCAGTAATGGTGATACCCAAGGAGCAGATAGGACGTCGCTCAGTAATTGATGAGCAACTAAATAATATTAGCCAGCCTGTAAATACCATGCCCAGCTTCTCGCTGCCGGCTGATGAAGACGCAGAAGCTGCAACAGATACTGAGGCTGCAGAATAGTCTAAAAAGATTCCAGTGTCAGAGTGTCAGGTCTCCTGACACTCTTTTTTTGTTTTTGTACCTAATATATTATGTTGTAAATCAGTAATAAATATGTGATATTGCCCTGTGGTCTCAGAATTTTTCAGGGCAAAATGGCAGTCATCTGGCGGAAAGTAGGTCTTTTGTGCCTTTGGCATACTTTGTGATAAAACTGAACGTGTAAAAAACAAGAATAATAAGTAATGTCTAACATTTAAAACTATATCTGAATGTCAGCTATAAAAGGAAAAGTTCTTGCCGGTAAGGTTTTAGTAAAACCACAGGCAGCAGAAGAGAAGACATCTAGCGGTATCATCATTCCTGATTCTGCAAAGGAAAAGCCGCTTAGGGGTGAAGTAGTACTTGTCGGTGCACCCAAGAAGGATGAGCAAATGGAAGTTAAGGTTGGCGATATCGTACTTTACGGTAAGTATGCCGGTACTGAACTTCAAATCGATGGTACTGATTACCTTTTGATTTCTCAAAGTGACATTTTGTACATTGCTTAATTTAAAAACCAGCAAAACTAAAACAGTTTAAACATGGCTAAGGAAATTATATTTAATATTGATGCCCGTGACCGCCTGAAGGTAGGTGTTGACGCTCTTGCAAATGCCGTAAAGGTTACATTGGGTCCTAAGGGTCGCAATGTAGTTATTGAAAAGAAATTTGGTGCTCCTGCAGTAACCAAGGACGGTGTAACAGTTGCAAAGGAAATCGAACTTGAAGATGCTTTTGCAAATGTTGGTGCACAAATGGTTAAAGAAGTTGCTTCCAAGACCGGTGATGATGCAGGTGATGGTACAACAACTGCTACCGTTCTTGCTCAGGCTATCATTAATGTAGGTCTGAAGAACGTGACAGCCGGCGCAAACCCAATGGAATTGAAGAAGGGTATTGACAAGGCTGTGGCTAAGGTTGTTGAAAGCATTCGTAAGCAGGCTCAGGAAGTTGGTGATGACAACAATAAGATTGAACAGGTTGCAAAGATCTCTGCCAACAATGACGAGGAAATCGGTCGTCTGATTGCCGAAGCTATGTCTAAGGTTGGTCGTGAAGGTGTTATCACTGTAGAAGAAGCCAAGGGAACTGAAACAACTGTTGAGGTTGTTGAAGGTATGCAGTTTGACCGTGGCTACATCTCTCCTTACTTTGTAACCAATACTGAGAAGATGGAAGCCGAACTTGACAATCCTTACATCCTGATCCATGACAAAAAGATCAGCACTATGAAGGATATGCTGCCCATTCTTGAGCAGACAGCTCAAACAGGCCGTCCACTGCTGATCATTGCTGAGGATGTTGATGGTGAAGCTTTGGCTACTTTGGTTGTCAACCGTCTGAGAGGATCTCTGAAGGTAGCAGCTGTTAAGGCTCCTGGCTTTGGTGATCGTCGTAAGGAAATGCTGCAAGACATTGCTGTTCTTACCGGAGGTACTGTAATCACTGAAGAGATGGGCTTCAAACTTGAAAGTACTACTCTGGATATGCTTGGTAGGGCTGAGAAAGTTACTATTGATAAGGAAAATACAACTATTGTCAACGGTAACGGCGACAAGAAAGCAATCGAAGCTCGTGCTGCTCAAATCAAGGCTCAAATTGCTGCTACTACTTCAGACTATGACCGTGAAAAACTGCAGGAACGTCTTGCAAAATTAGCCGGTGGTGTTGCAGTTCTCTATGTTGGTGCTGCTTCTGAAGTTGAAATGAAAGAAAAGAAAGACCGTGTTGACGATGCATTGAGTGCTACAAGAGCTGCTATCGAAGAAGGTATCGTTCCAGGTGGTGGTGTTGCACTGATACGAGCTATCGATGCTCTGGAAGGTCTAACAGGTGAGTCTGATGATGAAACAACCGGTATAGAGATAGTTAAGCGTGCAATCGAGGAACCTCTTCGTCAAATTGCTGCAAACGCCGGTAAGGAAGGTTCAGTAATTGTACAAAAGGTTCGTGAAGGCAAGGGTGACTATGGCTACAATGCACGTACCGATGTATACCAAAACTTCTTCGAAGTTGGTGTTATCGACCCTGCAAAGGTAACCCGTGTAGCACTTGAAAATGCTGCTTCAATAGCCGGTATGTTCCTGACAACAGAATGTGTACTTGTTGACATTCCAAAGGAAGAACATGCCCCTGCAGGTATGCCCGGAGGTATGGGCGGTATGATGTAATAAACATCCATACATATATTCACAGGGGGTGTCTCCGCGAGGAGGCACCCCTTGTTGTGTTAAAAGGTTTACTACATCCTACCTTAGCTATACTGATAATTGCATGGAATTAAATATATTTGCAATTCCCGGATTTTGCCCGTCAGATGTTATAGTATCTGAGGGAATTGGAGGAGTGAAGCTGAAAAACAGGAACTAGATGAAGAATATCCGCAACTTTTGCATTATTGCCCATATCGACCATGGGAAGAGTACATTGGCCGACCGTCTTTTGGAGTATACCAAGACCATTAGCGAAAAGGATCTCCAGGAACAAACCCTGGATAGCATGGACCTGGAACGGGAACGTGGGATTACAATCAAAAGCAAGGCTATTCAAATGCAATATGTCCACAAGGGTGAGCAGTATATACTGAATCTGATTGATACCCCAGGACACGTTGACTTTGCCTATGAGGTATCCCGTTCTATCGCTGCCTGCGAGGGAGCTTTGCTTATTGTGGATGCTACGCAGGGTATTCAGGCTCAGACTATAAGCAACCTGTACCAGGCTATTGAGCATGATTTGGTAATTATTCCTATCCTCAATAAGATGGATATGGCAAGTGCAATGCCTGAGGAAGTTGAAGATCAGATAATAGAATTGATTGGCTGTGACAGAAGCGAGATAATCCGTGCCAGTGGTAGGACTGGTATGGGTGTTGAGGAAATACTTGAAGCAATAGTCGAAAGGGTTCCGCATCCTGTTGGTAATCCTGAGGCACCTTTGCAATGTCTTATCTTCGATTCTGTATTTAATTCTTTCAGAGGTATCATAGCTTACTTCAAGGTAGTGAACGGTGTTATCCGCAAAGGCGACCTTGTTAAGTTTTATAATACCGGTAAGGAATATTACGCCGAGGAGGTCGGAGTACTGCGTATGGGATATATTCCCAGGGATTCACTGCATACCGGTGATGTGGGTTATATTATTTCAGGTATTAAGACCAGCAAGGAGGTTAAGGTTGGTGATACAATTACCCATGTGAAGCCTTCTTGTGAGACTGCAATTGCGGGATTTAAGGAAGTTAAACCCATGGTGTTTGCAGGTCTTTATCCTATAGATACTGAGGATTATGAAGATCTGCGTGCCTCTGTTGAAAAGCTCCAGCTTAATGATGCCTCGTTGACCTTTACTCCAGAGTCATCTGCAGCACTTGGTTTCGGGTTCCGTTGCGGCTTCCTGGGATTGCTCCATATGGAGATAGTTCAGGAAAGACTTGACAGGGAGTACGATATGGATGTGATTACAACGGTTCCCAACGTTCCATATATAGTATTTACCACTAAGGGTGAAGAAATAGAAGTTCACAACCCTTCAGGACTACCTGAACCGGGGCTTATTGAACATGTAGAGGAGCCATTTATCAGTGCTCAGATTATTACTAAGGCAGATTTTATAGGAAATATAATGACCCTTTGCCTTGGCAAGAGGGGAGAGCTGAAAAAGCAGCATTACCTTACGACAGACAGGGTTGAATTACTCTTTGATATGCCGCTAGCTGAGATTGTATTTGACTTTTATGACAAGTTGAAGAGTATTTCCAAAGGGTATGCATCCTTCGACTACCATATGATTGGTTACAGACCTTCTAAGCTTGTAAAGCTTGATATTCTGCTTAATGGAGAGAGTGTGGATGCCCTTTCTGCCCTTACTCACTTTGATAATGCCTATCCACTCGGAAAGAAGATGTGTGAGAAGCTCAAGGAGCTGATCCCTCGTCAGCAATTTGACGTAGCAATACAGGCAGCTATCGGTGCCAAGATTATTTCGAGGGAGACTGTAAAGGCGCTGCGTAAGGACGTAACTGCAAAATGTTATGGGGGTGACATTAGCCGTAAACGTAAGCTGCTTGAAAAGCAAAAGAAGGGTAAGAAGAGGATGAAGCAAATTGGTTCTGTAGAAGTGCCTCAGAAGGCCTTCCTTGCAGTGCTTAAATTGGACTCCTGATAATTACAGAGTAAAGAAAGAGGTTGTCCAATAAAGGGCATCCTCTTTTTCATATTATGCAACTTGATAAGAATAGATTTTAATTAACCCCGCTGAGATGTCTCAGCGGGGTTTTTTATGTGCATAGTATTAAAGATGCATGCTATAGGTTTTTGTTTATGCTATTTTCAATAGTATCCTGTCCAGGGAATCCTGTGTACCTGTTAGTTAGTTTTCCCTCTTTGTCGAAAACCATAAATGTAGGGATACCAGTAATTTCAAACTCTTGGTACCAGTACTCCCACTGTTCATTGCTTACACGATAATGCTCACCCTTTATTTCAGGGATAGTTTTATTCCATGTGCCTAAGGGTGATGTTTCACCTGTTAGGTAGACGAAGACTACATCTTTACCTGCATATTTTTCTTTTACAGGTTTCATTGACTCCATTGAGCTCATGCAGGGACCGCACCAGGTAGCCCAGAAATCAACTAACACAACTTTACCTCTGTATTTCTCAAGAATTACATCCAGGGCCTTCTCTTTAGCAACCTCGGGTGTGGGGTTAATTACTACTCCCTTATCTGCTGCTGCCTTGTTGCTTTCAATAAGCGCAGCTAATTTGTCGTTATGAGCAAGAAGTTGCCTTACAATATTCTCATTTAGTTTTGCCGAAAGATTTGTTTTTTCTTCATCTGTAAGGAGCATTCCTGATTCAATTTTTCCATAATATAGTTGAGCCAGGGCAACTTCTGCAATCAGGTCAGTGTTTTTGCCAAGATCCTGAGCTGCCCTTTCTTTAAAGGTCTCAATCATATCATCAATTGTCAAACCTTTAATGCTCTCGGGAGAACTGTATTGTCTTAAGATTGACCTAACAGAATGCCCAAATTCTGCACTATAGGCAGAATTCTCATCAATCTGTTCTCTAATAACATTAATGTAATAGTCCCCCGGGACTTGAATTTCTAGCTTATGTGAGCCGCGTTCTTCACGTGGTATGTTTCTTGTTCGGAAATATGATTCACGTATAGCGGCATCGTATATCATTGCAAGATAAAAGATTGAGGCTTTCAAGTCTGATTCTGCAAGGATTTTTACCTTTTCTGACAAGGCGGGGTAATCTTCAAAACTGCTTATGATGCTGTCGCCTGCATTTTGGAGCCAGGCAAGGTATTCATCAGAAGTAAACCCATCAACCTCATTAAACATTGTCATAATATCCAGAATATCGTCCTTCTTTCTGCCAATATTGTTGAGTATGTTCATGTCATCCACAGAAAGCCACTCGTTATCAGTGAAAATGTAAGCAGAGTCTCCATCTTCCTTGTCTGTGCGATATTTGGATTCGTAACGGCTTTTTCTGTTTAGATCTATTGTCACTGTGGTTTCGTGTCCTGGTACTAGAAACACCTTTGTTCCCCATGGGTAAAGGGTAGTTAACAATGGAAGACTGGTTGGAACCTCCAACCTAAAGGTTCCGTCTTCGTTAATCTTTACCTTATCTCCATAACTTTGTTCTATTATTGGTCCTGTACTTTGAAGTTTTATGCCAGGGAAAACCATTCCCTGATTGTAAGCGATCAGTTTTCCAGTAAGTATAGCAGGTTTGTCAGAGAATTCCAATGGAGGAAGTGAGGCGAATTTTTCTTCACTGCTTATTTGTGGTTTATAAGTTGCGATACTTTTTTTCGATGGCAGTAATTCTATGCCCCAGATCTTGAAACAGTTGTCGCAGTCACCTTCAATAAAATCTATTTTAGTAACCTTTGGATCCAGGGGAGGAAAGAACAACTTGAAGGATGTCTTGCCGGAGTCTGGCATAAAGAAATGCTCTCCGATATTAATTCCTTCTGCCTTTGTGATAAGGAATCTTGCATCAGACCCGGTTTCTTTGATGTAAGTGTCTGCCGCAATAAGTATCCACTGGTTGGGATAGAAAAAAGCATCAAAATGGAATACTGTGGCAGTGTCACTAAATTCAATCTTGTCAATCTCCAGGATTGTTGTATTCCATGCTTCGAAAATAGGTCTTTCCACAACTTCTGGTCGCTTTTGCGTACAGGCGACAATAAGCGGAATGAATAGCAGAACTAATAATCTGTTGCTCATGATGATATGTTTAATGCTGTCAGATATTATCTATTTCAGAAAAAATGCTTATAGGCTCTTGTTTATGCTTTCCTCTATTGTGTCAGTTCCCGGGAAGCCTACATATCTGTCAGTTAGTTGTCCGTTTTTATCGAATACCATATAGGTGGGCACTCCTTGAATTTCCAGCTTATTGCTCATGGCTTCCCATTGATCGCCGCTTACACGGTAATGCTCTCCTTTAATTTCAGGTATGGTTTTGTTCCATATGCCCAGTGGAGAGGTTTCACCAGTAAGATACAAGAAGACTACATCTTTGCCTTCAAACTTTGCCTTGACAGGCTTAATGGACTCCATAGCGCTCATACATGGACCGCACCAGGTAGCCCAGAAATCAACAAGTACTACCTTGCCCTTATACTTTGCAACAATGGCATCCAGTAGCTTGTCACTGGCAACATTCGGGGTGGGATTAACAACAACGCCTTTTTCAGTTAAGAATTGATTGCTTTCAATCAGTGCAGCTAGTTTATCATTATATTCAATAAGCTGTTTTGCCATTGCCTCGTTTATACTTGTTGGAAGTAGTGCTTTCTTTTCTTCGGTGAAGAACTGTCCAGCTTCGATATTCCCACTCAACATTCTGGCAGATGCAATATCTGTAATCAGTTCAGGGTTGCCAAACTGCAGTTCGGTTAATTGTTTTGCAAGGTGGTCAGGGTAATAATAGTCCATAATCAATGAAGATACGTAACCAATAGAGGCATTATAGGCAAAGGATTCATCAACAAAATCTCTTAATGCATTCTTGAAATAGTTCTCATCTAGAAATGGAAACTCAGGAAGATTAGCGCCTCGTTCTTCTGGAGGGGTATTTATTATATATGCCTGACGGTTTGCTTCAGTGTAAGACATGGCTATATTCAAGACTGAAGCTCTCATGTTGGATTCAGCAAGAATTCTTATCTTTTCTGACAATGCCGGATATTCATTATAACATGCTCTTGCGCTGTCAACTGCTTGTAATACCCAATTGTAGTATTCTTCAGGAGTCTTGCCGACAACGGCTTTTATAGCAGCATCTGCTCCATAATACTTGGTCTGCTTTGCTTCAATGGATCTTAGGATATTCATTTCATCTGCAGATAGCCAGTTATTTTCTACATATGCATAGTCAGCATCTCCTTCTTCTTTGTCAGTGCGATACTTTGACTCGAAACGGCTTTTCTTGTTCAAATCTATTACCACAGTTGTTTCGTGTCCAGGTACTGCAAACACCTTTACTCCAAAGGGTAATAAATAAGAAAGGACAGGAAGGCCTGTCTGAGCCTCAATAGTAAAGGTTCCATCTTCATTTATTGCAATTTTATCATAGTCACTTTCCTGTAAAATAGGACTTGAAGCAGCAAACATAATGTCAGAGAATTCCATTCCTTTTTGGTATCCAAAAACTTTGCCTTTGATTATGGCGGGCTCGTCAGAGAAATCCAGAGGTGGGAGTGTTGTAAGCTTCTCAGAATTACTTAATTCAGGCGAATAAATTGAGATGCCCTGCTTTGAAGGTATTAATTCAATGCCCCATATATTAAAACAGTTTGCACTTTCACATTCAATAAGGTCGATCTTGTAGATTTTTGGATCCAGAGGAGGGAAGAATAATTTGAAAGAGATTTGACCTGACTCCGGGATTGGGAACCATTCCTGTAATTTGATACCTTCAGCACCAGTGATAGACAGATGTTGGTCTGATCCGTTCTCCCTGATAAAGGTACCTTCAGAAATTAATATTCTGGCGTTGGCTGGGTAATAAACATCAATGTAAAATACCGTAGCAGTGTCACTTAACTCTATCTTGTCAATTTCCATTGCTGTCGAACTCCAGGAGTCGAAGGCAGGTCTTTCAATAACTTCGGGTCTTTTTTGTGCACAAGCCGCTAACAGCGGGATGAACAACAGGGCTAGGTTTTTGTAATTCATAATGTTATGTTTTAGTGTAGGGAAGGTAGGAAAAAGGTATATTATTATCAAGGGGAATGCCATATCTTTCCTAAATTTACCCTTCAGTTAGGGAGGAAATTTTCAGCTAATAATAAACCTTGCAATTTTCATTTCATGAGATACATTCTTACAGCGCTTTTAATTGGACTTTCAGCAAGTGTTT
>Ga0209723_1001457_pt1 | contig 36598 bp, 27 predicted proteins | sample BiotimSIPDNA_2_FD_185750 | JGI IMG/M metagenome (GOLD analysis project Ga0209723, IMG submission 185750) | Anaerobic biogas reactor microbial communites from Washington, USA - Biogas_R2 time_0 SIP DNA (SPAdes) (version 2) | ecosystem: Engineered > Bioreactor > Anaerobic > Unclassified | place... | reverse complement strand
GGTTTTCCTGGATATTGGCCTGTCTGATGGAAATGGCTTTGAACTTATCAGAAAATTTAATCCCCCTGATTTTAAAGTGATTTTTGTTACCGGCCATCAGGAATTCGCTCTTGATGCAATAAAAGTAAGTGCTCTGGATTACCTTCTCAAGCCTGTTGATAGTGAAGAATTTTGCACATCAATAAAAAAAGCTATGGAAGTAATCAATCATAAAGAACAAGAGATAAAACTTCAGGCTCTCAGCGAAAACCTGCAAAGCCGTAAAAAACTTAAAAGGATCATTCTCCATAATGCTGATAACCTCCAACTGGTATCAATCACTGATATAGTAAGAGCCGAAGCCGACAGTAATTATACACGCTTCACTCTTTCTGACGGAAAACATATCCTTGTATCCCGGACAATAAAAGAATTTGATAAGCTGCTCTCAGGATCAGGAATGGTAAGAGTCCATCAGTCACACCTGGTTAATATAAATTTCATTGATAAATATGTAAGAAAAGACGGCGCTTATCTTATACTTAAAGACGGAACAAAAATCCCTGTTTCTCCAAACCTTAAAAAACAAATACTTGAAGCTCTGACAGAACAGATGTACGAGTAACACAGGGAATATAAGCACAGGGCACAGGGCGCAGGGCGCAGGGCACAGGGCGCAGGGCACAGTGCGCAGGGCACAGGGCACAGAATGTCTTATCCCTAGACTCTGTGCTTTGTGCCAAAATATTCCAATACTAATCCGGACACCCTCATTACTCATACTCCCTTGTAGTTTACCATATTACATACTAACTTCATTTGTTGTGTAAAGCTGGCTGGTACTATTTATTCTTCACGGGCGTAACAAATAAATACCATCAGCTGCAACTTCAACTCTGTATTTTCCTTACCGGCAAGAACAAGGCAGAACAGCTTTCCTGAAAACGAGAGTTATGAAGAATGAAAGAACGAGAATAAAAATTTCAGAATCTGAAAATTACTGTTAAGATGAAAATCTCATAAGCAACAACTACTAAATAATATACAGAAATGGTTTTCAATTCATGTAAATTCCATTCGTCCAGTTAAAAATAAAAAATTAAACATATGAAGAAACATCTGTTGTTATTTCATTTCATCATTTTTTTTCTTCCGGGGAATATTATGTTTCCCCAGCAGGAAGGCTGGTCAATTTTAAATTTAGGGCATAATATAACTTCCCAAAACAAATTTGCTGTTGGAGGAACATGCCTGATATTTGCTGAAAATTCATCCCGTAATGTATTTGGATTCAATATTAATACAGGAAGATGGAGTTCAATAAAGGTATCAACCAACCTGCCTTGGACAGATGTTTATTCAAATGGCAATACCGCCATGATCCTGAATGATTCCGTGGCTGTTTTTTACAGTACACAAAATGGCAATTTTGCACAGCTCCTGTTCGAAGGTCATATTATAAACATTGCAAATAAATGGGCTGGATGTAAAGAGAATTATTGCTATCTGGTAACTGATACTAAGATTTACTTTTTCGACGCTGAAGATTCCCGGATCAGAAGCCTGGATTACACAGGTGTTGGAACATATTACTCAAGCCATATTGAGAGTTCCTCTGATTATTTCTTCTTGAGTTTAGCCAACACAACACCGTTTGCTATTACTATTGTTGCCTATAGCACGGTTACAAAAACCATATCCGAATATGTATTTGGTTCATTGGCCGAAAGCGGAGCATCTTTTGAATTTCTTGACCATGGGTTTGTTGTTAATTCAGTTGCAGGACCTCCTTATTACAGTCTGGGCTATAGTGCATACACGGGAAATTTCACAATAAAAACATCAGAAAAGAATCCAATTTCAATGGTCAGGCCTATTTTTGATCCTGTAAGTGTTAATAAAAAACTATGTTGCCTGTTCAATTCAAGAAGTGAAGTTAATGCAGAAGGAATTGCTACTTTTTTTATATGGGTTTACAATACGCTCAGCGGAGCTTTCGATGAATTTAGTTATAATTATCACTATAACGGCACCCACATTGTTCCTGATGATGTGTTAACCGGGGGAGAAGGCGCATTACATTCATACTACGACAAGGATAACGGTAATAAGGTAAATGTGATATTATATAATGCTTACACCCGAAGTTTTTCGCAGCACGATTTCAATTTTACTTATGATTACAGAAATAAATCTTACTTCGGTGGTCATTTAATTGCAGTTACCACAAGTGATAAAATTTTCTTTTATGATTTTATTAATGGTACGGTATCTAATCATAACTCAGACTGGAAGGCCGGCGATTTTCCGGCAATTCAGAGTATAAAGCCGGCTAATGAATATGTCATTACTGTCTACAGAGATCCTGCAGAGACAGATAATACAAAGTTTAAGATTCTGAGCTTCAACGGATCGACAGGACTGATAAAATCAGTCAGTTACACTCCGGGAAGTTATTATTCAACAGTATTTGCAGCCGGCAATTACTCTATTGTTTTTCTCACGAATCCTTCTCAACCTTACAGTAATATAATATACTCGGCTGTCCATGATAAATGGATAACCAAAACCATGACACCAGGAGTTACCTACGGCTATAAAAATGCATTTTGCTTCCACCGGTATCAGAATGAAAATATCACTGAAATATTCGATGCCGGAACCGGCAATGAAACGACTATTCCTGCATATCCTTCCACAGTATTCCCGTCTCAGCTGATTTTCAGGGACAGTATTTTTGGAATGTTTGGGACTGATCAGAAGCTCTATGCCTTTAGTTCATTTAACAATTCAATCGCATCTTATCCTGCAAATTTTTACAGCGCTACCCAAAGTGACCGAATGATTTTTTATAATAATCCTGTTACAATAACTTCTGTAACTAATCTTCTTTTTGATGCAAACCTCGGGAAATATGTTCAGCTTTCAACAAGCGACGAAACGCACGGGACAATTGTACATTACGCTACAGGTATGAAAACAGCATTAAAAGTCTGCAATAAAGGATTCCTTTTTGCATATAATCCAAAATCTGTTGGTGACAGTGAATCCCCCCTGGTCAGTGCAACGGCATTACAATACAACGGGGAAGCACCATTTACAGTAAGTTTTTTTGCTGAAATTTCCGGTGGTAATCCCCCTGTCAGGATTATGTGGAACTTTGGTGATGGAAACACAAGTACAATGCAGAATCCTATATATAGTTATACAACACCCGGCACATACATTACTGAGGTTACAGTGATTGACATAGATGGAGATACAGGTATATGCTCACTGGTAATAACTGTAACTGATAACTCAACATCAATTGATAACAAATCAATATTTAAACTAAAAGTATATCCGGTCCCGTCGGGTGATCAGCTAACTCTTAAGATACCAGAAGGAATTTTTAATGGTAATTCCGTAAGATTGAACATTTTCGATCTTTCCGGCAAATGCGTTATGGTCAATAATTCTTTTAACCTGTCTGCCAGTACGGTCACAGTTGATTTATCCGGCATCCCGGAGGGTGTTTATATGTTGTTTCTGAATGACGGGAAGATAACTCACAAACTGAAAATAATCAGGATAAAGTAAGATACTACAAACAGGCTGTCCCAATGGGACTCTCTCCATCAAATTCCGGAAACCTCATAGCGGTGATATTTTTTAACATATAAACCCGCTTTAGGATTCCAGACTGCGTTGCGGAAACATGATTTTATAAAGTAATTAACCAGATTGTTTTTAGCTGTAAAGCAGCGCCATGTTCACGCAAGGCATCCTTTCATCCGTATATAATTTTGTTTGTAAAGGTCTGATTGCCTCTGCCACCCCGCAGGAGGACCCTCATGTCAGAAGATCATATTCACAAATGTTTGTATTTACAATACATGTGGGTTTCATTAGTTTAAAAAATCTTGTTATTTTTACCTTATCCCCTTAATGAAAAGGGGATAGATTTATTTATAAATAAATACGGAGAAAGAATGATCTACTTATTGGTATTGGTAGCATTTCTGGCACTTATTTCACTGATCCTTTATAATTCCCTTATCAGGAAGAAAAACGACGTTGAAAATGCTTTTGCTTCTGTGGACGTTATGCTTAAAAAAAGATATGACCTTATCCCGGCCCTGGTGGATGCGGTTAAAGGCTACATGAATTATGAAAAGGATCTGCTGAAGGAAATTACCGAACTCAGAGCAAGGGCATTATCTGATAATCTGACAGGAGAGGAACGTGTTAAAATCGAGAATAAGATCCGTAAAAATCTGGCAGATATTCTTGTGGCAGTTGAAAATTATCCCGATCTGAAGGCAAACCAGAATTTCCTTAAATTACAGGGTGCAATCAATGAAACGGAAGAACAGCTGGCTGCTTCGAGAAGAGCCTTTAACGCAGCTGTTACTGTATTCAATAATGCAGTTGAAGTTTTTCCCTCCAATGTGATGGCTTCATTGATGAAATATGAAAGAAAAACTCTCTTTGATATACCGGAATCAGAAAAAGTTAAACCGGATATCTCTCCGCTAAGCTTAAAAAGATTAATTGAGTAAACCGGATATGAGCAGGAACAAAGATTTCAGAGAGTTCTATGAATCATCTCTCAAGCCTGATCTTGAGATTATTGACAGAGAAAGAAGGAAGGTCAACACAAGAATCATTACTATCATTGCTTTCACAGCAGTAGCGATAAGCCTGGAAATTATCTTAATACCGTCAGAAGCAGAAATGCTTAAAGGAATAATCCCTTTTTTGACCGGATTTGCAGGACTGGTGGTCACCGGAGTGGCAAGCAAGGACTACCGCAAAGAATATAAAAATAAGATTATTGCCAGAATAAGCGGGTTCCTTGACGAAAAACTTATCTATACTCCGGGAGGATCAGTGTCTTTTCAGGATTTTTTAAAAAGTGCGATATTCTCTCTCCGGTGCGACCAGTTTAAAGGGGAAGATCATTTCAGAGGTAAAATAGGAAAGACAGATATCGAATTCTCGGAAGTAAGCGCAAAACATAAAAATACAAGTCATAACGGATCGAACCAGAAAGATGAATATATTACAATTTTCAAAGGATTGTTCATCATAGCTGATTTTAACAAACATTTTAAGACTCACACCCTTGTTCTGCCGGACACTGCCGAAAAATTGTTCGGAAAATTCGGACAAACACTTCAATCTGTCGGGACAGGAAAGAAGAAACTTGTCAGACTGGAAAACCCTGAATTTGAGAAAGAATTTTGTGTCTACGGTGAAGACCAGGTTGAGTCCAGATATATCCTTACCCCCTCTCTTATGGAAAGGATACTTGCGTATAGAAAAAAATGGGATTCGAGAATAAGTTTGTCCTTCTGTGATTCAAAGGTTTACATCGCTATCAATATGAATAAAAATCTCTTTGAGACAAGGTTATTCAAACCTCTTGCCGATTATGACTTCATTGAAGAAAATCTTAGATTTCTGATACTTATAACAGAAATTGTTGAAGATCTGAACCTCAATACAAGGATCTGGACAAAAGATTAAAATACCTGCCGGCAAATCATTAAGAAGGCAAATTAAGCGGATCCTTCCATTTCAACTGATAGTCTTCAGCATTAGCGTTCAGTTTATATGGTTTGATATGCTTATTCGGATCTGCACTTCCTATTATGTCAATCTTTTTGTAATCTGTATTACCTATTCCTGCTGCCGAACAATAATTAAGGTAGCCAACATGATCCAGCGGGATGTCCATTAGCTTACAGCACATACTGTCAACTGCTACCGTATCGAAGCCGGCGAGTGCCACTCTGTGATCTACCGGAGTACCATTTACAGGACCATTGCCTTCCATCCCTTCTACTGCATCAATAATAGTAAAATCGGGCAAGATACTTTGTGCAACCATATACATGTTGAAATGAAGCCAGCGCGGAGCTGCTGAATGCATACTTCTCTTATAATTGATCCTTGGCCTGTTCCCCTGAGCCGGAAGGTTGAGAGGAGCTCCCAATACCGTATTCTTTACACCTCCCGTCATCACTACAGTATCATGAGTCTTCATCCGGGATATTGATATAAAATAATTTGACGGATCAAAAAAGGCATCGGCTATCTGTATCTGCTCAAGGTGCAGATCTTTGTTCAGAATGAAATAAGGTTTTCCTGCTGTAGTATTTAAATCAACAAATTTTACATTATAGTCTTTCGCCAGATCAGTATAACCATAATTACCGAATCCTTCAGCTGAATTCACAACCGCACTCGATTCGGCAATGATTATCTGTCCGCTGTATATGGGTTTCAGATACTCCAGAAGACTTCTGATAGCTTCAACATGTGTCGCACATAGTTCTACATTCGTAACAACCATGTTAGGTTTGATTATAAGCTGTTTGCCTTGCAGCCCTTTCCTGATCTCTGCCTCGAAAGGCTTTACTATTTCGTACATCATCTGCTGCCGGTCAGTACCGGTAGTAAAAGCAACACTGCTGTTGCCCGGATAAATAACCGGCTTCTGCACAGGTTTCATATCCGCAGGCTCAGCAGCCACTATATCACTGAAACCTCCTGCCAACATTGCTGCAGAACCAAGCCCCAGCATTTTAAGGGCATTCCGCCTGCCAATAACTAACTTTTTTTCCGATGTTTTCATCAGTATATAATTTTTTATTTAATGGTCTGATGAAACCCGCATGATTGAAATTTATATACATACTTGTTTGTGTATTTGATACATGTGGGTTTCATATTATGATTAATTTTAAATTCATATATTAAAGATACTCTATTCTATACATATCAGCCAAAAATACCTAATTATTTGAAAACAACAATACACATATGTATATTTTTACATATTTTAAGATTTCATACTTCCCCGTTCTTTAGTTTGCTTGAATAAACTCAACTTCTCCAGGAAAATTTGTTTCCTCCGGTATGCGCTATAAATAATTCTCACGGGAGATTTGAAATCACTGACAGTGATCCTCTGATTTAGAGAGAATAGACAAAATAATGCAAGAGAGATTTTTCTGTTAAGATAAGTCTTAGATTGCGCGCTGGCAAACCGGAAAAGGTGTGAACCGCACCCTGTTTGGTAGCGCCTTTGTGGCCTGTGTAGCGGGCGTACAAACAGGGTGTGGTTGTCTTTTCCGGACTCCTTTCCTTTGGTTCCTTTCTTTTGGAGGAGCAAAAGAAAGAACATAATAATAAAAAGAATAAATATAAAGGCAGCAAACCTTTTAAAGACATCCATATTTACAAAAAAAATCACACTTTTAGCTATAAATCAGGTGTTTGGCATTTTGGAGGCCTAAAAACCGCACAAAACAGGAAACAAAATAATAATGCAAGAGAGATTTTTCTGTTAAGATAAGTCTTTCAATAAAAAATAGTTTTATGGCGACCGGAAAAATAAAAAGCACTTTTCTATTTAGGTAGCAGACCCTTCAGGAATATTTTCACAAGTCATTTACGCTCTGGAGAATGATATTTTTTTACTTTTCTTTTTCGGGTATCTTTAATGTATTTCCCCGTGATAACGTAAATAATCATTTTGATTATTTCTACGACAAGAAAGGCTAAAAAGATCGCCATAAAAACGTATACAATCCAATATGCCGGGCTGAAATCATCCATGGCTCTGTTTTATAAAGATTGTATTATTTCTAATACCAAATAAAACTTTATAACTTATACGATCCTTAAATATAAATGTTCTGATTTTTAATTATTAAGATCAACAGGGCAGACTGAATATTTTCCGGATCTGTACGTCTTTCAGAGTATCTCCGGAAAAAACTTTTCAGAAGAATTATTTTTATTTTTCAGTCAGGGAGAACAATTTTTCAGATCTTGGCTCTCCACACCGGGGGCATTCTGTATCATACCAGCTCAAAGGGAAGCCACAACGGGGGCAACGCCAGCTTTCTTCTTCATATTTAACCCATTCCTGAACACCCATCTTATTAATTTTTTCAAGATTTGGCAAGTATTCGGCACGGTGCAGCAGGCCGGTATTAATAAAACCCATAATTATTTTACAGGGTAATTCCTCACAGTCGGAACAACGGGTCACATTCTTTCTTTTTGCAGCACATAATTTCATTGGGCAGTTCCGGCAATGGGCAGCAATCTGGCCTCCACTGAGACAGCCGTCACAAAGAAGGCCATCCATCCAGCCAGGATCAGGAATACCCTTTATTGTTTTTATCTGTCCGGATGAATTTCCTGTTTGCAGCCTTATTTTTTTCTGCTCTTCGTCACCGTGTTTAGCCAGGTAAGCGGGGCAGGCTCCGCAAAATGTTCCACATATAGCTGCAAGATATTCTCTGCCATCACTGTCCTGCTCCGCTTTCCCTTCCCGGATAGCAAGACAATCCGAAGAAAAACATATAATACCAACAGATGCACAGCTTACTCCTTTAACAAACTTTCTTCGGGTAATATGTTCCTTTTTACCGGAATCCATTTAACTTTCCCTCCTTTAATAATGATTATCTGAAAAATCCATTATTGCTATTTGCTGCAATTACATTAATATACACTGGAAGAGCTTATGGGTTACACTGTGATCATGTAAATTTATTGTATTTTTTGATTAATGCAAAATGAAATATTTCAGGTGATTGAAGGTATTCCAAAGAGTCCTGTGTCTTGTTCCGGGCTCCCTTACCTGAAAAAAACATGGATACTCCTGACATGTCATAAAAAAAAACCGCTGGTACTTTCATGATCAGGAAATAACAACGGTCCGGGGTGGAGAATAAGGGAGTCGAACCCTTGACCCTCCCGACAAGAGCCGGGATGCTCTGGCCAACCGGGCTAATAAAAAAAACCGGTGTTTTATCTTCATGAAGATCATAACAACGGTCTTGGTGGAGAATAAGGGAGTCGAACCCTTGACCCCCTGCGTGCAAGGCAGGTGCTCTGGCCAACTGAGCTAATTCCCCGTCAGTAGTCCCGCGCGGAGTTGAACCGCGGACCTCTACATTATCAGTGTAGCGCTCTAACCAACTGAGCTACGGGACTGAATTTCAAAGATCTTGTTAGTCAATTGATTGCTGTGCTTCATGACAAAGAGCGCCTGCATCTCTTTCCTGCTTTCAGCAGGTAACCAACTGAGCTACACACTGAGGCTGCAAAGATATAAATTGATTTTTTTAAAGCAATAACTGAATTGAAAAATTATATTTCTTTTATTATTTTTCGTTTAAAACCTGATTATCTGAAAGTAAAGATGAAATTCATGACAAAATTCCAGATAGTTACCACTCCTATGGCAAGTAATTTTGATATATAAAAATTTATTCTGAGTCTGTCGTTCAATATATATATGACAAAATTATTTATTGCAAGTCCTGCCAGTGAGATGAAAATAAAGGAAAAATATTCCACAGCTATCTGATCGTTGTTGCTTTGAAATGTCCAGACCCTGTTCCATATATAATTTGAACTGGCTGCAAGAATGAATCCTGTTGAATTTGCAATATACTTATTCACTCCTGCCTTCTCTTTCAACAACCAGGTAGTGCCAAAATCGATCAGCATACCGGAAAAACCGACAACACAAAATTTTAGAAATTTCAATATCAGTATTCTGTCAATCATATTCCCTTTCTGATCTTTATTTTAATAAAACGGCTGTTCAGCGATGGTCCGAAATCTGTGTTCAGACTAAGTCCGAATCCATAGGTATTCTCAGGCAAATCCGGCACAAGCCAGGTAAATGTTCCTTTGATAGTTTTTCCACTTTCTATTATACTTAACGGCTCATCAGGAAAAACTTTAAAAAGATGTACTTCTCTGCCCTTCAGGAGCACTGCACATAACTCTGCCGGGAAACACCCATGGTTAAAATCAATATCATATTCATAAGGATTAATCATTTCAAAATCCAGCTTGATCTTTTCTCCGGGTTGTAAGGTGGTTTTTGTTTCCCCGAATAGTATCCTGATCCGGTTGACCGTCTGAAGACTATCGGTTCTGTAGCCTCCAAAACCAATAGTGTCAGATACATATATCTTCGAATTACCCAGTGGATTTATACATATAAAAGCCGGTTTATTGTGATATTTTTTCTCAAACTGCCAAATATCATACTGTGTCTGGCGGGAATAGAGAGAACTGACAGCCATTGCTTCTTTTCCTGTGAAAAAGGTATAGAGCGACGGGCGTTGAAAAGCTCCTGAAAAAACCAAAGGCAGATCTCCTGCTTCAGCTTCCAGATCATTGTATTCCTGTTCTTTCCCCCCGAAAGCCAGATTTCTGACAAAGGCAATATCCGTCAGGACAATTAACCGGACAAAAACCAATAAAATAAGAGACGGCAGTATAAACCGTCTTGTGAACCTGAACAAGCGGGTATCGACAGAACATTTTTCAGTAAGAATAATGATCATGGGGATAGAACAGGCTATAGTCCAGTGCGGTTCCACATGACCCCGGAAGGACATTAAAAAGAAAAACCCTATAAAACCTGCAACCTGAAAGTAAAGATTTTTTTGAAATATATCCGATGGTTTGTATTTAATGATCGCATAAATAAGTGCCCCCAGCGTGAATGGATTAAATACGGCCAGTTGGTTGGGTAAATATTCCAGCAAAAATCCTGGTCTGAAGCTTTCGGATCTGTCTATCAGATGATACTGAAGACTCGGAAAATTATTCGTTATCTGCCAGTTAATATGTGGAATAAGTAAAACAAGTGCCAATATACCCGATAACCAGAATCTGTAAGACTTCAATAATCTGATATTTGCAATAACAGTAAAAGCTATGAAAAGGATTGCCTGGTATTTACTGTACACCATAGCAGCCATCGATACTGCAAGAAAAATGACAGAGAGGAACCCGGAGTTTTTAAGAAATCTTTTGTATGCGAGGAGGAACAGTGCCGTAAAGAACAGCAGGGGGCTATCAGGTGCCGTCAGAAATCCATAGGCTGAAAACAGAGTTATTGAAGCTGATATAATAAAAAATGAAATAACACTTTTTTTGTCATCATTTTTATTCTCAATAAGTTTCCATACCACTAACAGAGTGGCAAGCTGCAGGAGCACTGTCATAAACCTTATTCCCAGGTTACCTGAGAATATCATAGAGCTGATCTTCACAAGCAGAGCTACCATGGGAGGATGATCATAATAACCCCAGTCAAAATATTTCCCGAATAGCCCATAATATGCTTCATCACTCATTATCTCCATATAATGAGCCTGGATCAGATTTACCACGAACCATATTATAAGGATTAATATGAAGGTTCTTCTATGGTTATTGTTTTTCATCCTGACTGGTTCAAGAGGACTTAAAAGGAATTATCTGAAGCAATTAAAACCGTCATTGAGATTGACTGAAAGTTTAAGAACCTGTTCATGATAAATGCTATGCTCCATAAAATGCAGAGAATAAATTAACCTGATATTCAACGATTTTTTAGCAGCAAATTGAATATAAAAATCCGATCTGTTGTATGTTTTTGCCCTGTATGCAGGGTCGCCCCAGTATAGTTCATTATCATGATCATTATAATAATACATCTGCCCCTCTCCTTTATAAAAAGTATTGAAGAGCCCTATATGCCGGTATTCTATCCTTGTTTCGGAAAGGAATCCGGGCTGTACAAACCATCCTGTCATATCAGCCCTTGCACGATCGAAGCCTGATACCCAGCCGGCATTAATATCCAGTTTATCGAAAAAGGTTACAGGAGAAAGATCCACTCCTGCCAGGACAGATACAACAAGGTTATCATGAAGTGCCTCGTCGATAACAGGATTCTTTACACCTGCAAAATGAAACATATAGAAAAAGGGTTGGATATAGAACAGGCCCGGCTTGTATTTGCCTGAAAAACCAACGAAAAAAGTTTCATGATGCTCTGTTGTCTGCCGGCCTGTCCAATCGAGCCACAAGCTTAGAAAAAGATGATCGGTTGAATACTCTGTCAGTATCCCGTTGATATTAGGCCGGTAATAACGGACAGAATCCTGAAAAAAGATCCTGGGATAATGTGAAACAGCATTATCACGCGGAAAAGCTCCCATAAAAAACCGGAATGGTTCTTTATCATATTTATAGTATGCTATAGGATGAATATCCCCGGGTATTTTATTGCTTCCGAATTCAAACAACATATCAGCTCCTGCCGTTAAAGAATGAACGGAGTCCCATTTCACCCCCAACGCCGGAGCAAATCTTACTCCTGCCATAGTCTGAGGTATCTGATATGCCGAATGTCCGAATTCAGTATTATCAAAAAAAGAATAAAAACCTGTCTCCCAGAAGGGCTGTTGTGGATAAGCCGGTTGAGAAAAGAGGAAAAATAAAATCAATATTGTCAAAGAAGATCTCATTGCTTTAAATTACCGGTTGACAAAATTAGAATTATTAATTACTATATCTGTTCAACAGGGTAAATTTTATTATAATGACAACGTTAATTGAATAATTAACATAAGGATAAAGATGTCTGAATGCATCAAATAATATTTAATATTGTCTTTCATAAGATGAATTTATTTATTTTAGCAGATATTTATTATTCATGTCGAACCTGGTTATTATACCCACTTTCAAGGAAAAAGAAAATATTGAATCTCTCATCAGAACAGTTTTTTCGTTAAGTGTACCCTTTGATATTCTGATTATTGATGATAACTCTCCTGACGGAACAGCTTCCATTGTTAAGTCTCTTCAGTCTGAATTCCGTGATCTGCATATTATTGAAAGGCCAGGAAAATTAGGTCTTGGTACCGCTTATATAACAGGTTTCAACTGGGCTCTGGATAATAATTACGATTATATTTTTGAAATGGATGCCGATTTCTCTCACGATCCCAATGATCTGGTAAGGCTCTTCAAGGCCTGTGATGAGGGAAAAGCTGATGTATCCATTGGTTCCAGATATGTAAGTGGCGTTAATGTCATCAACTGGCCTCTTTCAAGAGTCCTGATGTCATACCTCGCATCTATTTATGTACGTATGATAACCGGGATGAAGATTAAAGACACAACTGCAGGATTTATCTGTTACAGAAAAGAGGTTCTGGAAAACATTCATCCGTCACATATTAAATCAAGAGGATATTGCTTCCAGATAGAAATGAAGTTTACTGCATGGAAACTGGGTTATCAGTTAGTTGAAGTACCTATCATCTTTACAGACCGGAAACTGGGATCATCAAAAATGACCGGTGGCATTTTCAATGAGGCACTATGGGGCGTTTTGAGAATGAAGTTCAGGAGTTACTTTTTCAAATACAAAAGAAACGGAGAAAAGGGAAAAGCATTATAATGAACAGAAGGCATGAACAGTATACTGATACGAAATGCCACTATAGTTAATGAGAGCCGGTCTTTCACAGGAGATCTCCTGATACAGGAGGATCTCATTTCTGCTGTCGGATCACCCGGACAGCTTACTTTTCCAGAAGGAACAAAGATCATTGATGCATCCAATAAATTACTGTTACCGGGTATAATTGACACTCATGTCCATTTCAGGGATCCCGGACTGACTCATAAGGGTGACATTTTTACCGAATCAAGAGCTGCTGCTGCAGGTGGAATAACTTCCTTTATGGATATGCCAAACACTCTTCCCCAAACCATTACAAAAGAAAATCTTGAAAATAAATTCAGAGTTGGTGCTGAAAAATCCCTGGTTAATTATTCCTTTTATATAGGAGCTACCAATACTAACATGGAAGAGGTCCTTACCATTGATCCCTGTAGTGTATGCGGCCTGAAAATTTTCCTCGGTTCCTCCACAGGAGATATGCTCACTGACAATGAAGAAACACTCCGCATCCTGTTCAAGGGAGCAAATATTCCTGTTGTAGTGCACTGCGAAGATGAAAATATAATCAGAAAGAATACTTCAGAATATAAAACCCTTTATGGCGAAAATTTACCATTCAGTATTCACCCTCTGATACGAAGCAGGGAAGCTTGTTTTAAATCGTCATCTTATGCTGTCAGACTTGCCAAAGAGTATAATACCCGTTTGCATATCCTCCATTTATCGACAGCCGATGAAATAAAGCTTTTTGATAATATGACTTCAGTCGTTGATAAAAGGATCACAGGAGAAACATGTATTAATCACTTGTGGTTTGATGACTCTGACTATGACAAACTGGGATCAGTGATAAAATGTAATCCTGCCGTAAAAACCTGTTTCGACAGAGAAGCCCTCAGGCAGGGCATCAACAATAATCTTCTCGATACTATAGCTACTGACCATGCTCCACATACTAAAGAAGAAAAAGCTAATCCTTATCTCAAATCACCTTCCGGTGTTCCTATGATACAGCATTCGCTTCCGGCTATGCTCGAATTATGGCATAATAATGTTTTTTCCATAGAAAAGATAATCGAAAAAATGTGCCATAATCCGGCACTTATTTTTAATATTAAAAACCGTGGTTTTATCAGAGAAGGTTATAAAGCAGATCTTTGCCTTGTTGATCCTGACAAACCATGGGAAGTTACAAAACAGAATATCCTGTACAAATGCAGATGGTCTCCTTTTGAAGGAAAAACATTCAAATCAAAGATTATCATGACAATCGTTAACGGGACAATTGTTTATAACGAGGGATCATTCAATGAGGATCATCGTGGAGAAAGGCTGACCTTTGACAGGTGATCATCTGATCTTCATAATTTTCTGACCACATAGCGCACTGTGCTTCTCGTTCTTTGCTCAAGAAGGATTTCCCTCCCGTATGTTATATGTTCAACGGCTTCAGCATTATAGTGCCTGATCGTCAGTATTTCAACATTATCATTATATATTGCAGTATATTCCTGATGCAGATTATTCATCAGGGCATCTATCTTAAGCCTTTCATCATCAATACATACATCAATGCTTACAGCACTGGCTTCAACAAGATTTACTTTTATTCCATACCTGAAAAAGAGAGAAAAAAGGCCGGCCAGATTATCTCCCATAACAAAAGAAAAATCTTTCGGAAGAAAAGAAATCAGCATCTGATTTTCCTTTTTGATAAATACAGGAATTATCCTTTTCACTTCAGGTTCAGCAACTACTACTGTACCCTCTTCCAGTGGAGCTATAAATGATTTGACATAAAGAGGAATATTCTTGTTCTGAAGGGGTTTTATTGTTTTGGGATGAATAACTTTTGCGCCGGAAAATGTCATTTCCACAGCTTCTCTGTACGACATCTGTTCAAGTCTCCTGGCATCGGGCAGCCACCTGGGGTCAGCATTAAGAAGACCCGGAACATCTTTCCAGAAAATGACACTCTCTGCATCCAGAATATTTGCCAGCAAAGCAGCTGTATAATCAGAGCCTTCCCGGCTGAGAGTAGTATAATGACCCGATAAGGTGCCACCAATAAAACCCTGTGTGACAAAGAGCTGTGATGACTCCGGATTGAATACTCTTCTGACATTGTCAGATGTAATATCCCATATCACATTTGCATCTCTGTATCTTTCATCTGTGATAAGAACTTTCCTGATATCAGTCCATATATTATTATTTCCCGTAATATTCAGGTACTCTGATACAATAAGAGTTGACCATATCTCTCCATAGGAAACAATCTGATCGTATTCAAAGTCATAATCTGATTTTGCAGCTGTTGTAAGATGATTTTTGAGATCTGAGAAAGAGTTGTTTATTCTGATCTTTACGGGATTATCTGAACGAAATAATTCTTCAACTATCGAATCATGATAGTCATAAATATTTTCAAGATGGTCCTTATAACTATCCTCATTATTCATCCATGTTCTCAATACTATCTCCAGAGCATTTGTCGTCTTGCCAAAAGCAGAGATAACAACAACAAGATCATCTTTCTCACCTGACACAATCCCTGCCAGGTTTCTTATTCCCTGAGCATCTTTCACTGATGCACCTCCGAATTTAAATACTCTCATTTAACAAAATTTAATATAAAGTTAGAATATCACGGCAAAAAAGCAATTACCTTAGTCCCTATCATGAATTCATACAGAATTACTACTCTTAACGATTTTATTATCCAGAAACAGAAGGATTTTTCTTATGCTTCTGGTGACCTGTCGTCGCTTCTAAGTCACATCGGAACTGCAGCCAAGATCGTGAACAAAAAAATGAATAAGGCAGGGCTGGTTGATATACTTGGCAAATCCGGCTCTGTTAATATACAGGGTGAGACTCAGCAAAAACTGGATGTATTTGCTGACAAGGCATTTACAGAAGCCTTAAGAGCCTGCGGTGAGTGTTGCGGGATTGCCACAGAGGAGAATCAGAATGAGATAGTATTTACAGGTAGACTTGAAAAAAAGGGGAAATATATAGTTTGTATGGATCCTTTGGATGGCTCCTCTAATATCGATTATAATGTATCTGTAGGATCAATTTTTTCTATCTACCGCCGTATAAGTCCGCGTGGCAAAACTGCAAAAATTGAAGATTTTATGCAACCGGGAATAAATCAGGTAGCTGCAGGATATGTAATTTACGGGTCGTCAACCATGATGGTTTATTCCACAGGTAATGGCGTCAATGGTTTTACTCTTGACCCTTCTATAGGGGAATTTTGCCTTTCACATCCTAATATCAAAACCCCTGTTAACGGCAACATATATTCAATAAATGAAGGCAATTACACTTACTTCCCTCTTGGAATAAAGAAATTCTTAAAATTTTGTCAGGAGAAAGATGAAGATAATGAACGTCCTTACACTTCAAGATATATTGGCTCACTGGTATCAGATTTCCATCGTAATCTCCTTATTGGAGGGATTTTTCTATATCCTCAGAATGAACGGGCCCCTCAGGGGAAATTAAGGGTGGTTTATGAATGTAATCCCATGGCCTTTCTTGCTGAACAGGCCGGAGGAGCAGCTTCTGATGGTTTTAACAGAATAATGGAAATGGAATTAAAAGCCCTCCACCAGAGATCTCCATTTTATGTTGGTTCGCTTAATATGGTGCAAAAAGTCAAAGAATTTCTCAAAGCTTATCCGGATTAGAAAACAGGCTTCGAAGTTCAGGATACAAAGTTCAGGGTTTAATTAGGTTCATTCGTATCTGAAACTATATCGTCTGACAACACAAGGCCGTCAGCGATCCTTATAATGCGTTTACCGAAACGGGCAAATTCCTCATTATGTGTTACCTGAATTATTGTTATACCCTCACTGTTAAGCTGTGACAGAAGTTCCATGATTTGTTTCCCCTGGCCGGAATGAAGATTACCTGTAGGTTCATCGGCAAGCAAAAGTTTGGGTTTGCCGACGACAGCACGGGCGATACCTGCCAGCTGCTGTTGTCCTCCGGAAAGCTGTGCAGGAAAAAGATCTTTCTTTGCAACGATATTGAAACGGTCGAGCATTTCGGCGACCATGCCTTTTCGTATTCCCGATTTGACACCTTTATAAATAAGAGGGGTTTCTATATTTTCATAGACGGTCATCTCATCAATAAGATGGAAAGCCTGGAAAATAAAACCTACAAAATTCCTGTGAAATTCAACCTTTTTCTTTTCGCTGAGCTGGTGAGCCGGCTGATCAAGGAAATGATATTCACCTTCGGATGGTTCGTCAAGCATGCCGATGATATTAAGAAGTGTGGATTTTCCCGCACCGCTCGGACCCATTATTGTAACAAACTCACCCTCTGATATTTCAAGGTCAATATCTTTCAGGACAAAAGTTCTCTGAAATTTTGAATCGTAGTATTTGTAAATGCCTTTTAGTGTAATCATATCAATTAAATGTTAATTATTCATTCACAACTCAATGTTTATATCCCGAAACACTTCACTATCTGGGATTTAGGCTCTCCTCACTATTCATACCGGAGAGCTTCGACCGGATTTCTTGTCGCTGCCTTCCAGCTTTGCCAGCTTACCGTCAGCAATGCAATTCCCAGTGCCATTAAACCTGCCAGGGCAAAGATCCACCAGCTTAATTCTGTTTTAAACGCAAAGTTTTCGAGCCATTTATTCATTGCATACCAGGCAATTGGAGTAGCAATTACAAAAGCCAGTGCTACCCATTTTACAAAGTCTTTGTTGAGCATTGAAAGAATTTCAGAAACCCTGGCTCCATTAACTTTGCGGATGCCTATTTCTTTGGTCTTACTGGTTGAGATAAAGATGATTTGCCCCCACAGGCCCAGACATGTAATAATAATTGCGATTAATGAAAAAATCGTACAGGCATAACTTAATTGCTCCTCTTTTTTATACTGGGAATCGAACCATGAATCATAGAAATAATATTCAAAGGGAACATTGGCAGTCATACTCTCCCATGTTTTCCTTATATGACTCATAGCTGAACTTATATCAGCTCCTGAAAGATTAACACTCAGGTCTCTTCCATTTCCATATTTCATTACCAGGGGTTGTATTGACTGATGAAGTGCGGCAAAATTAAAATCTTTAACCACACCCACTATATTCATCCCATTAACCTGATTTCCCTTATAATCGCTTATCTCAAGTGCTTTTAATGTAGCCTCATTAACAAGGCACTTATCTTTATCGTTACTGCTTACATTTTCTCCGGCCAGAAGCTCTATCCCCATTGTCGAAAGAAAATGCTCGTCAATGTCCATGAAATGCAATGTATATGACCAATCTTCATGGTTCATCCTGCTCCAGATCGATCCGGGAACGCCAGTGCTGAGCGAAGCTTTTGATATAGACGGGTTTTTAAGCAATTCTTCCCTGAAAGATTCATAGTTAAGGGCTTTATACGGTATTTTGATATAAAGAAGAGCATTGTCTGCAAAACCCAGATCCCGGTTTTTAACATAAATGATTTGTTTTTGCAATACTAATAACCCGATGATCAATACAATAGAAACCGAAAGCTGAAAAATGGTTAGCACACTGATGTAGGGCTTATTTTTGCGACTAACAGTTTTGTTCTTAAGTAAACTCTGCACGTCATACTTCGACAACAGTAAAAGAAGCGGAATGCAGGCCAGTAATAGTATAAATAACAGAATCAGCACGCAACTTATAACTATTGGAGTTGAATACAATAAATTAAACTGCAACCGTATCTGGAACAGATTGTTAAAAAAAGGAAGAGTTGATTTCACTAATATCAATGAAATAATAAGCGCCAGTATAATCCATAGCAGAACATCTGATACATAAGATATAAGCAGATGAGAAAGGCCTGCACCATTCGTTTTTCTTATTCCAATTTCATTGTATTTTTTCAGTTGGAGCGACAGAATGTAGTTAATATAATTTACTACCGACAGGAGCAAAATAATAATCCCGATCAATGCAAGTATCCTTATTAAACTCTGATTGCCGTGTTTATTTCCATCAATAATTGTGGTATTCAGATATATATCCTTTAATTGCTGCAATCTGACTTCTTTCACCTGCCTTGAGTAAGAGCCAAGTGTCTGGTTGAGAATCTTCTCCAATCCGGTAGATTCATTACTGCTCCTCAGTAATAAATAATGTGTTGTTGTACTAAAGATTTCATTATTTGCAAAACTATTGTTCAACCTGTTATCAGCATTTTCGGAGTTGATAAGGATGTTCCCGTCTATGCTTGAATTAGCAGGAAAATCATCGATGACGGCGCTGACTGTTGTTTCAATGTGTGATACCTTCAGAGCCTGTCCCAGCGGATTACTGTCCCCGAATATTTTACTGGCTGCCGATCGGGTAAGAACTGATGAGTTCTGACCGGCAAAAGGTTGTCCCGAAATACTTTCGGTAACATTAACCCCGAATATGTCGAAGAATTCGTTAGTGGTTGCTATTATCCCCTTTATGTAAATCGAATTGTTGTCTGTATACACATCGGCATTCATCGGGCTTATCTCAACAGGGACCACCTTTTCAATTGCCGGATATTCTTCTTTCAGAACGTCGTGAATGCGATAATCGATTCCGGATGAGTTAGATGTGGCGTCAACCAACCGATAAATTTTTTCATGGTTTCTTAAATGCTTATCCACAGACAACTCATTGTAGATATAAAACCCTATTATCAGGCAAACGGAAAATCCGGATGCAAAACCAACTATCCCGATGGCACTAAACAGCTTGTTTCTCTTCAAGCTCCTTAACGATATTCTTAAATTTCTTAATATCATATATATCAATTATTTATTCCCAGTAAAACATTTCATCACAATACATCTGACAATCATTCACTTTTTTTTTTACATTCTGCTGTTATTAATTTCTTATATCACAGCGCCTCAATCCCGATGATTCTGTCGGGATTGAGGCCTTGAGATACTATTCGTATCTCAAGGCTTCAACAGGGTTGCGGTTTGCAGTACGGGTGTAATTTACCGCAGCAATAAAAGCAACAAGCAACAATATAAACAGACTGCTCCCAACGAAAATCCCCCAGTGGAGCGGAACTTTGTTGGCAAAATTCTGCATCCATTTACTTACAGTAAACCAGGTGCCGGTTATTCCCAATAGAACAGCAGGGATAGCAACATATTCCAGGTCGAGGATAAAGATTCGAAGTATATCGGGCAGGTTGGCTCCGCTTATACGGCGAATTGCCAGCTCTTTACAGCGCCGGGCTGCTTCATTCGAAGTGTATCCCAGCAGCCCTATTACAGTAATCAACAGGATGACGATATTACCGGCTATCATCGCATTGCGGAACCCTTGTGCTGACTGATAACCTGCTTTCTGCTCAATTGAGAGGTTTTTTACCAGGGCATCCCGGTAGGGTAAAAACTGGTTGAATATATCTGTAATTTTTTTAAGCATACCTGACCCTGCCGTTTTACTCGTTTTTATCAGTACATAAAACATGAACGACGGGCTATCGGCTCTTATCTGCTCAAACTTTTCAGCCGGATAGTAATAAAAAACTGATGGCCGGAGATCGGGTTCGGTGATGCTTTTAACGATAAAATCAGGGAATACACCACGTATTGTCGATATTCCATGTGCACTTATGTCAACCTGCTCTCCGACTACGTTTTGCCATCCGTTGAACACTTTTAGCTTTTCAGCACCTTTTTTACTTATGAGAAGGTCGTTGACTACTGAGTTCCCGTGCGAGAAGCTTTCTCCTTCAGTAACCGGAATATTCAGTATTGACAAATAATTTTCATCAATATAATAGAAATCGGCAACATTAAACAATTCCTTCTCTCTCCCGGATGAAAAAACACCATTACCTGAAGCCCCATCAATTGGTAAACTGTGCCCTAAACCCACTTTTTCAATTCCGGGTACGGTCCGTAACTCGTTAAGTAACGTTGAGATTTTACCAGCCTCCACTCCTTGGGTTTCACCATAATAAATCCCTTCAGTATTATAACCGTGATCGGCAGTTATAAGATTGTTGTACTGCATACTGACAACCACCAGAATGGTAAGTATATAAGAAGCGCCTGCAAACTGTAATGAAAGCAATCCAAGTTTCCACTTGTTCTTCTTTTGATTATAATTACGGAAAGCTGATGAGACCGGTATACGTGAAAAAAACCTGCCGGGAAGGTAACTGGTTAATGCTAAAAGCAAGATCATAAGGCTTAACAACGGCCAGATGACCTGCGGGTTTATTACAGAAATAAGTTTATGCCCTACCTGTGCCTCTGCCAGGGGTTTAATAACCCAGATAAGAATAAGTGCAGCAACCAGCGAAATAAAGAACAAAACAAAGGTTTCCGAAAAAATCAATTGCTGAAGGTTCCGGGCTTCAGCACCACAGGCTTTATGAATTGCCGAGCTTTTGGCTCGTTTTATCAGGGCGCTCAGAGTTAACAGGATATAATTCATAAATGAAACAAAAAGAACTGCAAAAGCTATGGTCGTAAGTATCAGAATCATATCTTTTGCTCCTTCGGAATACATTTTTTTTATGGGAATGAAAGAATATTTAAGAACTGTCCCTCCCATTTGCTGTTCCATCTTTTCGATATCCTGGTGTTTTACCTGCATTTCGCGTACAGCATGCTCCAGAGTCTTTGGATCTACTCCCGGAGCAAGTTTTACGGCAGCATAATAGCGGTCGTTTCCCATCCAGTTTGAAGTGCCGTCATATGAGAAAAACTGGCTGGTAGAAACCATTGAAATAAGTACGTCGTATTTGTAGTTGGTATTTTCGGGCAGTTCTTCAAAAACTCCGGCAATAGTAAGTTTTTTACCGGGATATTTTTTCAACTCTATTATCTTTCCGCTGACTTCCCCTCCAATGTCTTTCGCCACTTTAGTGGAAACCAGACAGGTCATCGGCTTTTTAAGGATCTCCTTCGGATTCCCGCTGATTATTGGCATTGGAAGCACGTCGAACAGACATTCATCCGCCAGTGAAAAATCTGCCTCATAACTCTTTTTGTCTTCAGTATAAAAAACAGATGTACCGATACTGTTGAGCCGTGTTGCTGCTTCGATGCCCGGGACTTCTGATTTTAAGCCGGGAGCAATGGCCCCACTTACCCTCGGGTAACTCTCCATCTTGTCTGACGATTTATCCATTCTGACATTCTCGTGTACCACATAAATACGGTTTGCATCAGGATAAAAGCTGTCAAAACTATAATAATACAGCACTTCCGATAAGAGCAAAATACCGAATGCCAGTCCTGCTATAAGCGAAATAATCCTTGTGGTCGTATGTTCGCCTGTGCGGAATAAGCGGCGGAATGTCAGTTTAAGTGAATTTATCATTGATTTCTGATTTCGTGTTTAATTTCGTGTTTAATTATTTATTCATACCGAAGAGCCTCAACCGGATTCCTTGTTGCCGCCCTCCAGCTTTGAAAGCTTACTGTCAGGAGGACAATTATCAGGGCCGAAAATGAGGCCAGAACAAATATCCACCAGCTCAGTCCGGTGTTATATGCAAATCTCTTAAGCCATTCCGACAGAAGGTAAACTGAAACCGGGACAGCTATCACAGCTGCTAAGAGGGCCCACCTTATAAAATCAATATTCAACAGGTATAAAATTTCACCGATCGTTGCTCCGTTGACTTTCCTTATTCCAATCTCTTTAGTTCTCTTTGTTATGCTTATCAATGCTATTCCGAACAATCCCATTATTGCCAGAACGGCAGCAAGCAATGAGAAAACTCCTATGATCCTGCCCTGATCTGTTTCGCTGCGGTAAAAATCGCGGATCTGGTCAGTCAGATACCTGACCTCAAAAATTTCATCAGGTGAGATCTGAGAATACAGCTCGCCAAGCCTGCTGATAACTGCCTTATCATTTTTACCATCTGTCCTGATGGCGAGAAGTCCCATCCTGGAAGGATTCTGCTGAAGGATCACCATAGGCCGGATCAATGAATGAGTTGAATGTGCATTGAAATCCTTCACAATACCACGTATCATAAATCCCATGAAGTTATCACCGGCCCTGATATTATATTCTGTTGCACCTGATTCATTGAGAATGATCTCCCGGGGAGTCTCCTGAAAAGTTCCAAAATGATCCCCGTCAATCACCTCTATACCAAGCAATTCTGTCATCCCCTCTCCCATTATCAATCCATCGAATCTTACTTTCTCTCCTTCAGTTGTTGCAAGATTGACAGGTAAGAAAGCATTGAAAGGAGGGATAAATGAAGAACCAGCAGTTTTTATAACTCCGGGCATTTTTTCCATTTCATTACAGATGGCTGTGAATCCTGATTTCAATTCTTCCGAATTAAGCTCGCTGATAATAATATTTTGTGGACTTATACCCGTAAAATTCGACAGAGAATATTTCACCTGTTTTGAGACCATCATTACTCCTGATACAAGGATGATGTAAATTGTGAAATGGAGAACAAGGAATGAAGAGTTCCATCTGCCTGAGCGGGTACTGCGTGATGTTTCTCCTGAAAGCAACACAAGCGAAGGGATCCGGGAAATTCTGCTACCGATAAAGAATCCCGAAATGGTTCCTGTGAATATCATTACGAGAAAGAATAATATCCAGATGCAGGGATCTTTAAATATCCCTGTGGTCAGAGTTGTCCCAAGAGTATCGTTAACAAATTTTATACCTGAAAATATTACAATAACTGCAGGGATAAGGCTTATAACAGCCACCAGGTTTGATTCCAGAATGATCTGTTTTCTTATGGTGAACCGGGATGCTCCGAGCACCTTTCTTGTTCCCAGTTCACGAAGCCGGTCAGCTGTCCCTGCTCTTGTAAGAAGTATATAATTAGTTATGGCTATCAACAAAATAAGTAAGGAGACAGCACCGTAATATTTAAGTTCATTGGCATTCCCTCTTCTGCTGAAAAAACTACCTTCTATTTCTGAGGATCCAAGGTATATTCTGCTCACTTGTTGGAATGAGTATTCACGATCTCTGATCCTCTCATCCTGGATATACTCTTTGTATTTTTCCATCTTTGAAGCCAGGGATTCCAGGTCGGTATTCTTTTCAAGTAACACGTAGGAATAATAATCACTGTGCGACCAGTTCAGTGACGTTTTGGCATCATCGGAAAATTCGCCCAGTGATCTCTGGAACTTTTTGAACATTTCTTCTGAGAGTTCTATATCAGCAATAAAATCAGGGAACAGCGTGGAATTTGAAGGGAAATCGTAATACACTCCTGTTATTTCAAGACCGATGAAGGTGTCGTTGAGTTTGACAGATAAGACAGAACCAAGAGGATTCACATCTCTGAAGTATTTCGAAGCTGTTTTTTCCGAAATTGCTACTTCTGACTTTGAAACTGCAGGACGACCTGTAATAAATTTAATACCAAGAACACTAAAAATTGAAGCATCGGAAAATCCAAAATTATTTTCACTGACCAGTTTATTTTGTGGATCTCTCAGCCGGATCCCGCTGGTCTGATAGAACCTGAAGAATTCTCTGATCTCCGGAAAATCCATTTTCATGGCCTCGGCAAGAGGATATGCTGTTCTTGCTGATGTTCCGTGATTTATCAGGTAAGTATTTCTGTAATCAGGCATGAAACGGTCAAATGATTTTTCATGAATAACCAGTGCCAGTAAAAGTATCACACAACCAAGACCCACTCCCAGTCCTGTAATACTGATAGTGGAATGGAGTTTGTTCCTGCTGATGCTTCTGAAGGCCGTCTTGATATAAGGACTAATCATCTCACTGCTTATTATACAGTACTTTCACTCATTACCTGGGTGCTTTCTGTAATTATCTGGCCATCGAACAGATTTATTATCCTGTGAGCCACACTTGCATTTTCAAGTGAGTGAGTTACCATTACAATGGTTGTACCGGCGCGATTGAGGTCAGTCAGGAGGTTCATTACTTCAAGACCGTTCTTTGAATCGAGATTACCTGTAGGCTCATCCGCCAGGATCAGTTTTGGCCCTGCGACAACAGCCCTGCTTATTGCTACCCGCTGTTGCTGACCACCGGAAAGCTGCTGAGGAAAATGTTTCCGGCGATGGCCCATCTTCATCTGCTCCAGAATAGCTTCAACTTTCTCTTTACGTTCCCTGGCTTTCATCTTCAGGTATATAAGAGGCAGCTCAACATTCTCAAAAACAGTAAGTTCATCGATAAGATTAAAGCTCTGAAAGACAAAACCTATATTCCCTTTACGCAACTGCGTCCGGTTACGTTCGGACAACTGTCCGACTTCTCTTCCGTTAAAATAGTATTCACCGCCGGTCGGATTATCCAGTAATCCCACTATATTTAACAAGGTCGACTTTCCGCAACCCGATGGTCCCATGACAGCTACAAATTCACCTTCTCTCACATGAAGGCTGACATTGTTGAGTGCTGTGGTTTCAATATCCTCTGTGACAAATATTTTTGTCAGATTAACGGTCTTTATCATTGTACGACTATTATTTTATAAAAAACATATAATTGATTTCCTGACAGGAAAATAAAATTATCATCCCTGCTAATTATTTAAAATGATTCTTTCTGCATCTCCAAACAAATCATACCCCGATGTAATAACTTTCTCTCCGGCTTTAAGCCCTTCAACCACTTCATAATACTGCGGATTCTGTTTCCCTATCCTGACAGCCCGTCTTTCTGCTTCGTTCTCCTTTTCATCAAGAACGTATATCCATTGTCCCCCTGTACTCTGAAAAAAGCCACCTCTGGGAATTAATACTGCTGTTTCCGATTCACCAAGCTCCAGCCTGGTCTGGAATGTCTGTCCGGTTCTGATGTTATCCGGCATACTGTCTTCAAAAACCATTTCTATCTCGAACTGTCCATCCCTGACTTCAGGATATACCTTACGTACTGTCAGATTGTATTGCGTCTGGCTACGTTCAAAAGAACTTTTTAATCCGCGCATCACACGGTCAATATAATGCTCATCTATACGGGCACTTAATTTGTAATCAGTAAGCACATTTATCTGTCCTACCCGCTCACCGGCACTGAGCAGCTGGCCAACCTCAGCGTCCAGCATACCCAGCTGGCCATCAACAGGAGCCTTCACCTCAAGATCTTCCAGCCTGTTCCGTACCATCTGAAACATCTGTCTCATCTTGATGAGATCAGATTCCAGAGTCTGCATGGATGTAACCCTCATCAAAGAGTCGTTAAGAGCTTTTGTTTTATTTATCTCACGCAATTTGACCTCATACTCATAATCCTCCTTAGACTGGATATATTCTTCGCGTGAGATATATTTTTTACCATGTAGTTCTTCATTCTGTTCATATGTTCTCTTCTTTCTTGTCAGTCTGTATTCTCCTTCAAGCATCTCCTTACGTGCATCTATCTGTGCAGCTTCAAAAGTGATTTTTGTATTACGCAGAGAATTCTCTTTTTCTGTAAGAGCAACTTCACTGGTAAGTACAGTCTGATAAAGCTGCCGGTTCTCCAGCTTCAGTATTATATCTCCCTTTTTTACCATCGCTCCCTCCTCTATAAGACAGGCTTCTACTCTCCCTCCTTCAATCACATCAAGATATATAGTGGATATTGGCTGTACTGTTCCGATAACAGATATATAATCATTAAATATACCTTCCTCAACAGTACTTATAGTAAGCTTGTCCCTGTCAACACGGAAAGAGGAACTGTGATCCCCGAATATTATCATTCCAATAAGAAATACAAAAAACAAGGCTCCCGCAATCCACAAAATATGCTTCTTTTGTAATCCCTTCCTGCGCTCAAGTACTCTGTCCATACTCATTTCAAATCGTTTCATATCAACTTAATTACTATAATCATGCCATTTCATTATATGCCTGTTAATCATGTATATAGAAAACTACAAAAAACTTCTGTGGTAAATTTTATTTACATACAACTGTTAAACTTTTTTACAATGTGATTGATGATATCCCTTTTCTGTATTACCTTTGTTTAATAAATGAGCAGAGACATGCTTTTACAACAACTGAATATATATCTCCTGACAGGTTATACCCGGATAAAAATAAATTCGCAACATCATTTGAGTCGCATAAGATAATCAAACGCAAGAGGTAAGGTAATAAATAATTTTTATTGTGAATATAATGCAACAACATCAGGGCAACATACTTATAGTGGACGACAATAAGAGTATTCTCAGCACCCTTGAGATACTTCTCTCTCCACTCTTTAATAAAGTCACATCTCTTACAGACCCTAATCAGATCATTTCTTTTTTACGAAAAGAGGAATATAATCTGGTAATTCTCGACATGAATTTCAATGCCGGTGTCAATACCGGAAACGAAGGCATCTACTGGCTTAAGAGGATCAGGGAGCTTTATCCGGATATTTCGGTGGTGATGATCACTGCCTATGGAGACATAGAGCTGGCTGTTAAAGCTTTAAAAGAAGGTGCTTCTGATTTTATTCTCAAACCATGGGATAACGAGAAACTGTTGGCCACTATTAAGCTTTCCGTTCAGCTTAATCTGTCGAGGAAACAGGTTTCTGCCATGAGGGAAAGGGAAAATGAGCTTAAAAAAGAGATGAACCGTGATCGAAAAGATATTATCGGATCATCACCTGGTCTTCAGAAAGTCCTGAGTATGGCCAGAAAAGTAGCCCGTACTGATGCCAATGTGCTTATAACCGGAGAAAACGGTACCGGGAAAGAGCTGATAGCTTATGAGATACATCGCTTATCCGGAAGGTCGGAAGAAATACTGGTAATGGTGGATATGGGAGCTGTAAGTGAGACTTTGTTCGAAAGCGAACTGTTCGGTTGTGTGAAAGGTGCATTTACTGATGCCCGGGAAAACCGGCCTGGAAAATTTGAAGTTGCCGACAAAGGGACCCTTTTCCTGGACGAGATCGGGAACCTGTCTTTTCATCTGCAGGCAAAATTACTTGCGGCATTGGAGAACAGAGCTGTTTCACGTCTTGGTTCAACACGGGTTATACCCATTGATATCCGCCTTATATGTGCTACAAACAAGAATCTGGAAAAGATGATCTCTGAAGGACTGTTCAGGGAGGATCTCCTGTACCGCATAAATACCATCCAGATTGAAGTACCACCTCTGAGGGATCGTGGAAATGATATTATACTTTTGTCTGATCACTTCCTTAAAGACTATGCAAATAAATACAATAAACCAAATCTTAAGATCAACAAGCCTGCATACGACAAACTACTCAGATACAGCTGGCCGGGTAATATAAGAGAACTACAGCACACAATTGAAAAAGCTGTTATCCTAAGTGAGAGCGATGTGCTAAAACCTGAGGATTTTTACCTGCGCAATGTAAATGTATATGAAAACAGAGATAATATCCCGACTATAGAAGAAATGGAAAAGAACCTCATTGATCTGGCTCTGGAAAAAAACAACGGGAACTACAGTGCTGCGGCAGAACAATTGGGGATAACAAGACAAACCCTCTATAATAAACTCAAAAAATCGGCCAAATGATAATAAGAAATTTCTACGTTAATCTTCTGTTAAGGTTAATATCAATAGTTGCACTGGCCATAATTGCAGGATATGTTCTGGCCACCACTGAATCAGTTCTGATTATTGTGATCTGCACCCTGATGATAGTTTTGCTGATAATAAGTACTGTTTCATACCTGAATACAACAAATGAAAAAATACGTTTCTTCTTTGATGCAGTAAGAAATGATGATTCAAATCTCTCCTTTCCTGTAAACAAAGGCAACAGAGCACTCAGTGAACTTTACACAAGCATGAATAAGGTGAACATGCAGATTCAGCAACTGAAAATTGAAAACAGCCAGAAAGAAAAATATTTCAGTGAACTGATAGAGCATCTGGCAACAGGCATAATAACATTCAACAGTAAAGGCTTTATTTTAAATGCAAATTCTGCAGCAAAAAGACTTCTCTCAACAGATAATCTCACTCACCTACAACAAATAGAACATAATAATTTCAGATTATATCAGGCTATATCCAACATCAAACCTTTTAAACAGAAACTTATATCCTTCCCTTCAACTCCGGGTAACATCCAGCTGACCCTCAAAGCTTCATCGGTCAAGGCAGGTAACGAAGAGCTGATAATCGTGTCAATCAACGACATAAAAAATGAACTGGATGAAAAGGAACTTGATTCCTGGCTGAAACTCATACGGGTATTGATGCATGAAATAATGAACTCTCTCACTCCAATTATCTCACTTTCTGAGAACCTGACGCATATATTCAACAACAAAGGGAAAGCAGTATCGCCTGATGATGTTACACAAGATACAATTGCCAACACGATTCAGGGACTTAGTGTAATCAATGAACAGGTGAAAGGTCTTATGTCATTTGTGGAATCGTACCGCCGGCTCACCCGTATACCAGAACCCGAAAAGAAATACTTCAAGATAAATGATCTTTTTAAACGTGTCCATGTTCTGTATAAATCGCTCGAAAATAATGAAAGGATGGAATTGTCTGTTAATACCGGCAATCCCGATCTGGAAATATTTGCTGATGAAAATCTAATCACCCAGGTCATCATTAACCTGTTGAAAAATGCTATTCAAGCCAACGAGAATAACCCGGAAGGAACAATAAGAATATCCTGCTCAACTGATAACGCTGGTCATGCTAAAATCTGTGTAGCTGATAATGGGCCTGGTATCAGCGAAGACAAAATTGAAGAAATATTTGTTCCTTTTTTTACAACAAGAAAAGAAGGGACAGGGATAGGATTAAGTATATCAAAACAAATTATGAGGGTTCATGGGGGCAACCTTACTGTCAGATCAAAACCCGGTAAAGAGACTATCTTCTGCCTCACTTTTGATCACTGAAGGTTTTCCGCGAAAATGATATTAAATTTGCCGCCACAAAACGGTAAATGAAAGAAAACGAATTAAGCGGCCTTTTTGACAATCATCCTGTCATCAACCAACTGACCGAAGCAATAGGTTCCAGGAAAGTTCCAAAACTGAATATTACTGGCCTTACAGGATCATCCGGAGCTATGGCTCTCTCACGTGTCTATCACAGGACATCCCTTACCCATGTTGTTCTGTTGCCGGAAAAAGAAGAAGCCGCTTATTTCTACAATGACCTGGTATCGCTGGCCGGAGCAGACAGTGTGTATTTTTTCCCATCCACATACAAACGTTCTATTCAGTATGAACAGACAGAACCGGCAAATATAGTGCTCAGAACTGAAGTACTTAACCACCTGGCTGCAGGTAAACGGAAAGGTATTATTGTCACTTATCCCGAATCAGTAATGGAAAAAGTGATCAGCCGCCGTAACCTCAGAAAAAACACCCTCGATATTGCCAAAGGAGATAAAATCTCCCTTGAATTCCTTGAAGAAGTACTCCGGGAATACAATTTCAGAAGAGTCGATTTTGTTTATGAGCCGGGCCAATATGCTATTAGAGGAGGAATAGCTGATCTTTTCTCTTTTTCTGCCGACCTCCCTTTTCGTATTGATTTCTTTGGAGAGGAGGTCGATTCCATCAGAACCTTCAATCCTGAGGATCAGCTATCAGTGGAAATACGAAAAAAAATATCTGTAATTCCCAATATACAGGACATATCAATAGAGGAAGTAAATGATTCTTTTCTGGATTTCCTCCCCCCTTCGTCAATTTTGTGGCTTGATAATTCATCTTTTGTCAGAGAAAAGATGAACAATATTTTTTCCCAGATAATTGACAGGGAACAATCCGGAAAACTGACAGGGAAAAATGAACTTATAATGACCGGCAACAGGTTTTTCGAAGACTGTTCCACGTTCATAACAGTTGAATTTGGTAAAAAAGGAGTTTTTGATTCACAAATGACTTTTGATTTCCGGACAGAACCTCAGCCCGTATTCAACAAAAATTTTGAACTCCTGAGTGAAAAAATTGTAACTAACAGTGAAGAAGGCAAAAAAACATTTATCGTTTCAGAAAGCCAGTCACAGATAGACAGGCTGAAAGATATCTTTGAAGAAATAAATCCTGAAGCTCATTTCACTCCCATGCTTCTGAATCTTCACAGCGGTTTCACTGATCATCATCTTGACATATCGGTCTTTACCGATCACCAGATATTTGACCGCTACCATAAATTCAAAATAAGAGGGTATTTCACCAAACATGAGAGTATATCTGTAAGAGAGCTCACAGGGCTTAATCCCGGTGATTATGTAGTACATGTTGATCATGGAATAGGCAAATTCGGCGGACTTGAAAAAATTGAGGTTAACGGTAAGGTTCAGGAGGCTATAAAGCTTGTATACAGGGATAATGACACTCTTTTCGTAGGCATTCATTCTTTGCATCGTATATCTAAGTACAAAGGGAAAGATGCCAGTGAACCCAGGATTTACAAGCTGGGATCGGGGGCATGGCAGAAGCTCAAACAGGCAACAAAAAAGAGGGTCAGGGATATTGCAAAAGACCTTATCATTTTGTATGCAAAGAGGATGGCCTCGGAAGGTTTTTCTTTTTCTCCTGATTCGTATATGCAACGAGAGCTGGAATCATCATTTATATATGTTGACACACCCGATCAGCTGACTGCCACAAAAGCCATCAAGGAAGATATGGAGGAACCGCATCCGATGGACCGTCTTGTCTGTGGAGATGTAGGTTTTGGCAAAACTGAAGTTGCTATCAGGGCAGCTTTCAAGGCAGCTGCCGACAGTAAACAGACTGCGGTGCTGGTTCCGACAACCATACTTGCCTTACAGCATTATAAGACCTTTATTGAAAGAATGAAAGGTTTTCCCTGTAACATCGAATACCTTACACGTCATAAAAAAGCTGCCGAACAGAAAAGGATTATTTCTGATCTGGCATCCGGCAGGATTGATATTATAATCGGTACTCATAAACTTGTCGCGAAGGAGATAAAATTCAAAGATCTTGGACTTCTTATTATAGATGAAGAGCAACGGTTCGGGGTCTCAGTAAAAGAGAAACTTAAAAAGCTGAGAACAAACGTTGACACACTTACTCTCACTGCTACACCTATACCCCGTACTCTTCAGTTCTCTCTTATGGGAGCCCGTGATCTCTCAATAATAAATACTCCCCCTCCTAACCGGATGCCTATCGTAACTGAATTGTACGGATTCAATGAAGAGATAATAAAGGAAGGTATTGAATATGAAATATCGAGAAACGGCCAGGTATTCTTTATTCACAACAGAGTTGAGAATATCAGAGAAGTTCAGGCCAGGATCAGCAGGATATGTCCGAATGTTAAATCGACTGTCGTCCATGGTCAGATGAGTGGGAAAGAGATAGAAAACGTGATGTTTGATTTTATACAGGGTGATTATGATGTCCTAATAGCTACCACAATTATTGAATCGGGGCTGGACATACCCAATGCGAATACTATCTTTATCAATGATGCTCACCGCTTTGGCCTTTCAGAGCTCCATCAGCTGAGAGGCAGAGTTGGCAGGTCAAATAAGAAGGCTTTTTGCTACCTCCTGGCCCCACCGCCCGAAACACTTACTACTGAAGCCCGGCGACGTCTCAATGCCGTTGAAGAATTCTCAGAACTGGGAAGCGGCTTCAACATTGCCATGCAGGATCTGGATATAAGAGGCTCCGGGAATCTTCTCGGTGGAGAACAAAGCGGATTCATAGCTGATGTTGGTTTTGAAACTTATCAGAAAATACTGAACGAAGCTATGATGGAACTGAAAGAAACAGGCCAGTCAGGTAATGATTACAAAAAAGTCCCGGACTCAGGTCATAAACCTCTTGTTTCTGATTTTAATATTGACACCGATCTTGAGATCATGTTCCCCGATGAATATATCTCGAATATTCCTGAAAGGATAAGGCTTTACAAAGAACTGAACGACATAGATAACGAAACATCACTTCAGCTCTTTAAAGAAAAACTGATTGACCGCTTCGGCCCTGTCCCCCCCCAGGCCGGCGATCTTATCGACATAGTAAGGATCAAATGGATTGCAACAGAATTGGGAATTGAAAAAATATTACTAAAGAATGATCTCCTCATTGCCAATTTCATCTCCGACCCTCAGTCACGATTTTATTCAGGTAATCTCTTCATTTCAATTATGAATTATGTAAATCATCACCCCGGTAAAATGTCTGTTAAACAGAAAGAAGCCAAGTTAAGTCTGATGATTAAGGGTATTTCTTCTGTCAGTTCAGCAATTAAGATATTATCTGATATACGTCAAAACAGTAATATTCTCAATCAGGCTTCGTGATTATTTGCTTTGCTGATTCTATAACTGGAAAATGGCTTACTTACCATGCAATAATAATGCATGATATGGGAGTTTAATATTATATAATACATAAGCAGCTATTAGAGAAAATAATTAATTATACAGATATATTTTAAAGGTTTTTAGCTATTATGCATAGGCTACATTACTCACTTTCTACTCTTTTTAATACTTTTGTACTATAAATAATATTATGAATCTGATCTTTGATATTGGCAATACAGGAACCAAGCTGGCTATCTTTGATGGTCAGAAAAAGATAGTGTCGTTTCGTAAGAAACTTTTTCACTGGGAAAGGATGCAGAAAATGTGTGCTCCCTATACGGACAAGCTGGACAGGGCTATCATTTCCTGTGTCAGAGATACTCCTGAATTTGTTTTGGATCTGGCAACACATGGTATCCCCTACGTACATGTACTGTCTCATCAATCGAAACTGCCTTTCCGCAATACCTATGAAACACCTGAGTCTCTGGGCCCTGACAGACTGGCCGCAGTAGCAGGTGCCTACAGACATTTCAAAGGAGAAAAAGTCCTTATAATTGATACCGGCAGCGCTGTAACCTACGATTTACTCTCAGGGAATACCTATAAAGGTGGAAATATTTCTCCCGGTCTTAGCATGAGATTCAAGGCACTGCATAAATTTACCGGCAAACTTCCTTTGGCTTCAACAACAATAAAATATTCTCCGCTGGGTAAAAACACCCTTGAAGCAATAACTGCCGGAGTCATTAATGGCCTGATTTATGAAATAAATGAGAATATACGTGTGTTTCAAAAAAAATATCCTGATATAATAGTAATACTTACCGGAGGAGATAGTGGTTACCTGAAGGAAAGGATCGGTTCTAAAGTTAAATATATCCCTGATATCGTTTTCGATGGTCTGAATTATATTCTGGAATGTAATTAAAACATTGATCGAATGATATCATCTGCTCCTTCAGATTCCGGTTATGTTAAAACCTTTATAAAAAAATCATCAGGAAAATTATTAATTCTCCTGGTATTAACAGGTATTTTATTTTTTTGTTCCTGCGAAAGCAAGATTGAGAAGATTCAAAAAAGTGAGATACTGAATCTCCCCTCTGTCACTGCGAGAAATGCAAGTACTCTGTTTACCGACTCGGGGAAAGTACAACTCAAAATGTCTTTCCCTATAATGGAAAATTTCAGCAATGCTGACCCTCCCTATTCGGAATTCCAGTCAGGCATTTCAGTTGAGTTTTATGACGGGCAGGAAAAGCCTGTTGGCACTGTTACTGCCAAATATGCCAGGTATACAGACGAAAAAAAATTATGGGAATTAAAAGATTCTGTAGTTGTGATCAATGAGAATAGAGATATGCTTGAGACAGAACAATTATTCTGGGATCAGGAAAAAGACCTTATTTATACAGAAAGGCTTGTAAAGATCACCAACGAGGATCAGACAGTAATAGGTACTGGTTTTGAATCTGATTCAAAACTTAACAAACGGAAAATTAAAAATGTATCTGCAACAATATACCTTCGTGAAGAATAGAAAAGAATATGCTGTAATTTAATCATGGAATATGTTCTGGTCATTCTGCTTTCAATGTTGTTTTCAGGCTTCTTTTCAGGGATGGAGATTGCATTTATATCTTCAAACAAACTCCGCATTGAGTTAGACAGGAAACAGGGAGTTTTTGGTGCTAAACTACTAAGGATTTTTGTAAATAATCCAGGGCAATATATTGCTACTATGCTTGTGGGGAATAACATCGCCCTTGTTATTTATGGTTTGTTCTTCTCTGAACTTCTCACTCCTGTTTTTACTCCTGTTATGAACTCTGATGCTTTGGTTCTGGTTACAATAACAATAATTTCCACAACTATCATCCTCCTTTTTGCTGAATTTTTACCCAAAACTATTTTTATAATCTCTCCTAATTTCTTTTTGAAACTATTATGTATTCCAACAATATTCTTTTATTGGATATTCTATCCTGTCAGTAAACTGACCCTGGCTGCAGCTGATTTCTTTATCAGGATTTTTTTCAGGAATAAACCGGATGAAAAGACACAGCAGGATCTGGTCTTCAGCAAGGTTGATCTTAATCATTTCATCAATATTAATACTACCGACAAGGGGGGCTCCGGACCGGAACAACATAATATCAAGATATTCCGGAATGCACTGGATTTCTCAAATGTAAAGCTTCGTGAATGTATGGTTCCCAGAACAGAAATTGAGGCAGTAGAATGCAGCAGCCCTCTTTCTGAACTCAAAGAGAAGTTTATTGAAACACAACACTCCCGTATTCTTGTGTACAAAGAGACTATTGATAATGTAATAGGATATTTCGATCTGAAAGATATTTTCAGGGATCCGCCTGATATCCTTTCCAATGTTCGGCCTCTCTCAATAGTTCCCGAAACCATGGCAGCCAATAAGCTCCTGAAAGTTTTTGTTGAAGAGAAAAAAAATGTCGCCCTGGTAGTCGATGAATTCGGAGGGACATCAGGGATGGTGACTATTGAGGATGTACTGGAAGAGATTTTTGGTGACATAGAAGATGAACACGATATCAATGAGTTCACAGAGAAAGCCATTACTGACAATGAATATATTTTATCAGGTCGCCTGGAAATTGATTATCTGAATGAAAAATACAACCTTGATCTGCCTGAGAAAGATGATTATGAGACTCTTGCAGGTATGATTATGTATCATTACGGCAATATTCCGGATTTAAATGATGAAATAAGGATTCAGAGGTTCACTTTCAGAGTTTTAAGGGTAACATCAACAAGACTGGAACTCGTAAAAATGAAGGTTGACTAAAAAACTGAGGGCTGTTCCAGATATTCACCACGGCCGATCAGATAGTCAGTGAACTACTCAACACGGCGGGGGTCATTCAGAGTATTCATCAGGTCGACAAGGGTATTGCCGGGGCAGAAATTTTTTCTTGCATCAAGAACGAAGGCCTGATAATAAGACCTTATATATGGCATAAAAATTATTTTTTAGTATTTAATAATTCCTGTTTTATTAGTTCTTCTGCCGCAATACACAATTCTGCATATATTTTCTCTCCGAAAGC